>Ga0129317_1000184_pt1 | contig 79616 bp, 78 predicted proteins | sample Cm1ome_FD_94430 | JGI IMG/M metagenome (GOLD analysis project Ga0129317, IMG submission 94430) | Eastern black-and-white colobus group fecal microbial communities from Wisconsin, USA - Cm1105 metagenome | ecosystem: Host-associated > Mammals > Digestive system > Large intestine > Fecal | place...
ACCGGATCTGATGTGTTGATTTATCCATGAGATCATCCTCCTCAAGAAAAACTTAGTTTTTTCAGAGTCAATTATCTCAGATTTTAGTGAAACTAGCACGGTACTAATGATTTACCGTATACGAACCACCCAGTCCCCTTAGCAAAAAGGGACTGGATGGTTCTAAATATCAGCTCCTCAATTATTGGAAATCTGATCAATCCAGGCAAACAGTTCCGGCAGATCATAGTCTCCCGCATGTATCATCTTCCAGGGATAACTTAATTCTGTATCAATCCCCTGATTTTTCAGTTTTTCTGTGGCGTTGCTTACGAAAAAACCCTCTCTTCCCTTAATTGACTCTAAGATCGCCCTGGTCGATGTAGTTCCTTACATCAACACAAGTATTTGTCTGGCTTATCCGGATCATAAGAAGCTCTCTCCCGCTGCCAGACAATTCCTGAACTTTGTTCCGAACACGACCTTGCGGAATTAAGCGTAAAATTTCTATATTCAATCACCATTTCTCCTCTTCCCCATAAACTAAATTAAAAATATATTACCCAAAAGGAGTAATTATGAATAATCCATGTTCCCGCGGCTGCGGCTATCCTTACAGACGTCCGGCCGTAGTCAGCCATGACCAGGGAAGCTGCTCCAGGCAGGCGGCTTCCTGCACTCCCCAAAGACCCATGACCTGCTCTCAGCCTGCTCCGGAACCCAGATACCAGCCTAGGACTGCCTCCTGCAGCCCACAAAAAAACATGACCTGCTCTCAGCCTGCTCCGGAGCCCAGATGCCAGGAAAGACCTGTCTCCTGCGCTCCCCAAAACAACTGCGGCTGCGCCATGAGTTGGAACTCCAAAGATTTTCCGATAGCCATGGGCTATGTTCCTATGCAGAAATGGAGCAGACCTATGAATCTGTGTCAGGGGCTCCAATACGGAACTATCTTTGAAGATTTGAATAAACCTTTCTGTGGAAAAGGAGGTGTCTGCAGATGAGTCAGACTATGAATCGCCAAGCTCTCTTCCAGCGGATCAATGAGGTGAGTTTTGCCGTTTATGACACCATGCTGTATCTGGATACCCATCACAATGACTGTGAAGCCATGGGGTATTACCAGGAAATGCTTGACCAGAGGGAAGCTGCCATGGAAGAATACTGCCGTCTCTACGGCCCCCTCACTGCTGACTGTTCTACTGCAATCTGTGACAATACCTGGCGTTGGGCCCATCAGCCCTGGCCTTGGGAAGGAGGTGCCTGCTAATGTGGTTTTATGAAAAGAGACTGGAATACCCGGTAAATATCAAAACCCCCAATCCCAAACTGGCTCAGATCATCATCAGCCAGTACGGAGGCCCGGACGGCGAAATGGGCGCTTCCATGCGCTATCTGTCCCAGCGGTACACTGCAGTAAATGGAACCTCTAAGGCAGTTCTTACAGATGTGGGAACGGAAGAGCTGGCCCATTTGGAGATCGTGGCAACAATTGTCCATCAGCTGACCAAAGGACTTTCTCCAGAGGAAATTGAACGCTCCGGCTTTGCCCCCTACTATGTGGATCATACCGTGGGGATCTGGCCCCAGGCAGCTGGCGGCTTCCCGTTTTCTGCTGCACAGTTTCAATCCACCGGTGATCCGGTTACCGACCTGTTTGAGGATCTGGCAGCAGAGCAGAAAGCCCGCACTACCTACGACAACATTCTTCGCCTCGTAAAGGATCCGGAAGTGGCAGATCCCATCCGTTTCTTAAGAGCCAGGGAAATCGTGCATTTCCAGCGGTTCGGTGAAGCCCTCAGAAGCGTTCAGGAACAGCTGGACAGCAAAAACTTCTATGCCTTCAATCCCGGTTTTGACGCTCCCACCAGTTGTCCTTCGAGAACACGGACATGAGAAAAAAATTAAGGGAACTTCTGGAAACAATCCTTGTCTCTTCACCAGAGGCCTGGACAAAGATCCGGGGCAGCAGCCAGTATCCAGACGTTCATGGACAGGTGAGCTTCTATCCTGCCTGGGGAGGTTCCTTGACAGTGGCTGAGCTTATGGGACTTCCCAATCCGTCCCGGGTCTGCAGACAGCCGATCTTTGGCTTCCATGTCCATGCGGGAAGCCAGTGTACCGGCAATACAAATGATCCCTTTGCCGATGCAAATGGCCATTTCAATCCAGATGACTGTCTTCATCCGGAACATGCAGGTGACCTTCCCCCGATTTTCGGGGCAGACGGCTATGGACTGGGTATCTTCTTCACCAATCGGTTTGCTCCCGAGGAGCTGATCGGACGCACCCTCATTCTTCATGGAATGCCGGACGATTTTACAACTCAGCCCAGCGGAAATTCCGGGATCAAGATTGCCTGCGGAACGATTAGAGGCGCAGGTGTTCCCGGTTTCTAGCACATGAATTTTTAAAATAGAAACAGAGATTCTGCAAAAAGAGGGGGGACGCTGCAAACTACCTCCGGCGGTCCCCTCCTCCTATCATTGCGGAATCTCTGTTTCAATAACAGTATCTTTCCATTTTTCTTTTACAGCCTGGAATACCCATAGCTGTTTACAATGGCATCAATCTTCTGCTGCCGCTCGCACAACGGGCAGTGATTAAATTCATAAGTACGGTATCCCGGAATATCCTCTTCTCCAAAAATAGAATTGATCTGCACTCCGGCCACCTCTTTGCTGGCACTGAAAATAGCAGATACGCCTGCAATCTGACCTCCATAATACTGAACGCACTCAACCGCCCGTGCCACTGTCTTTCCTGTGGTGGCAGAAGCCAAAAGAAGAAGGCAGTGTTTTCCCCGAATCATGGGCTGAGTATTATCCCTGAAAAGAAGCTGTCCCCCCGGATTCACCTCCGGTGTCACAATGTACATGGTTTTGTGAGCATTCAGGGACATGATGCCTGCACTGGTGAGAGCATCTGCCAGATAAGCACCGATAACTTCACAGCCGTCCAGACAGATGATGGTGTCTACGACCGTATTGGCAGAAAACTTTCCCGCCAGAATAGATGCAGCTGCCTGAGCTTCGCTTTTTCTGGATTTCATGATAGTCATATCTACATAATAATTGATATGGGAATGATTGGTGGCAAAATGTCCCGGTATCACGCGGATAATCGCATTGGCGTCATATTTCGAATGTATCTTTACTGCTCTGTTTTCCATAAGGCACCTCCGTTCCCTGCTGTCTCACAGGTATTTTATATATACAGAATACACAATAACAAAAAATTAAACAAGCATTTTTTATTAATTTCTTTCATTTTCTGTAAACTTTTCACCTTACAGCTTCTAACCGAAGCAGCTATTCCGGATCGTTCCGGCGGAACTCATCATCCCTCACTTTGAAGCTGCCGACGGCGAAGCATCAGAGTGACTCCGAATACAGCCAGGGCAAAAAGGATCTGGATCAGGAGGCCAAACCATACCGCCTCCCACCGCCCGGGCGGTAAAGACTCAAAGGTTCCCAGCACTTCGTTTATGACAGAATACCAGTAGGTAGGCAAAAATCGAGCTGCCCGTTCCACAGAAGTTCCCAGCATCTGAATAGGAACAAAAATCCCTCCCAGAAAGCAAAGCCCCAGGGAAATCACATTGCAGATAGCGCTCAGCGAAGCCGGACCCTGAGCCACCGTTCCGGAAAAAAAGCCAAGGGACAGCGCCACCAGGATACAGGCCAGACTGTTCAGAAGATAGATCATCCAATTTGTGCTTAAAAAACAGCCGCCCTGATAGAGAAAAGCCTGAATCCCCATACAGCTTCCCCAGATCAGCGCGCCTCCCAGAAAGAAACAGAGAGCCATGGCAAGGGACTGTTTCCAGAAGGGCAATGGGGATCCAGCCATTCTCCTGCGGATCTCCTGTTTTTTAAAAGCCATAATGACCACACTGAGACTCATAATAGAAGCCCCTAAAAATGCGTAGGGCATATAGGCAAAATAGTAATTATAATCCGGCCGTACTCCTCCGTTTCCATTCCGATCCAGCATGGTCACCGGCGCCCTCTCCTCCCCAAGAGACAACGCATGCCTGCAGGCCTCATCCATGGAATATCCGCAGCTTACATACACACGGATCTGATTCAAAAACTGCTGCACAGAAGCCTCTGCATAATAGCTGCTCACTGTACCAGGTACGGAAATACTTGTCACTGCCTGCTCTCCTGCTGCCAGCCTGCTTTCCGCTCCCGGCTCCACCACAAGAACGTAGGTCACATTTCTGTAATAGAGTTCTTCCTGTATCACATCGTCCTCATCGGCAATAGATACCAGTTCCTGATTCCTGCCCAAAAACTCCTTCAGAGCCTTCCCCAGACTTCCCTCTTCCCGATCCAGAACCGCAGTCTTGATCCGCACAGAAGAAAAATCGTTCGGATTCTTATCCCCTCCCATGCTTTTCTGAATCGCCACACAAATTCCCACAAAAATGGCAATGTACATCACAATCGTAAAGATATTTCGTTTCATCAGAAGCAGATATCCTCTAAATACTGTCATAACGCATCCTCCTCATCCGCCGGCAGGCTCCCAGAAGCAATAATGCGGAAATACCAGCCAGCAAAACCAGACTTCTGGCGTAACGCACCGGATTTTCATAAACAGAAACGCTGTAAAGAGCATCTGAGATCAATGCCGCCGGATTCAGCCGATTCAATACGGGCGCGTGATGTTCTATCAAATCTTTCATATTTCCAAACATCAGTCCTGACAGAAAACTCAGGGTCAAAGATACCGCTGTTAAAAGTCCGGTCTTGACCCCCTCGCCCATCTTCAATGTTCCCACAAAGATTCCAGAGGATACACCGGTAATACACCCTAAGGCACACACGGGAAGATAAAGATACCATCGCTCTCCAAGCAGAATTCCAAGTCCGAACCGCAGAAACAAAAGCAGCAGCAGGCAGTTGATGAACTGCAGAGTAAAGGCAGCCATCATCTCACTGAGCACCATCGCAGACCGGTGTACGGGAATAATGCTGCGCCTGGCTGCCAGCGCCGACTGATCCGCCCTCAGATTGGAGGCTGCTGTCATTCCCATATAAGAACCAAACAAACAGGCCATGGCAATCAGGGCAAAAAAGTAGGCAAACGAATTGTCCAAGGTATTCCCTCCAGGATCTGTGGAGGCGATCAGTGAACCTGTATCTGACAAGATTCTGACAGTGTCAAAAAGTTCTCCCGGCTCCTCTTTCTTACCTGCTCCAGCATCCGGCTCCCTTCCAGATAGCCCTGCAGAAACCCTTCCAGAATACTTTCTTCCACCCCTTTTTCTGCCACAGTAAGCGAAGGTATCTCACTGCTGTAAAAAATACCTTTCACTTCTCCATTTTCCAAAGCCTCCAGAGCTCTCTCCTCCTCCATCACAGCCAGCTGCATCCCCTCTCCCTGAAAAGATTCCAGAAACGCTTCAAACACTGCATTTCCACGGCATATCAGCCCTGCAGGGATCTCCTCCATCCGTTCTAATGCATCGCTGTCCATGCCAAAGGAAATATAAAACAGTACTGACAGAAGAAGCGGGAACACGCATCCCCAAAACATTTCCACCTTGGCCCGCATCATCTGACGCAGGTTAAATCTGTAATAGGTCATCCCTTCTCCCTCCTCTCAGTCTCTCAGTTCCTTTCCCGTGATCTCAAGAAACACATCATTTAAAGTAGGCTGTTCTGACAGCACCCGGTCAAAGGTTACTTCCTGCTTTTGCAGACAGTTCAGGATCCGGATCAGATTATGCCTCCCACTGGTACACTTTACTGTCAAAACCCCCTCAAAAAGCTCCGCCTGGAATACATGAGGCAGACAACGCACTGCTTCCAGCCACTCTCCCTCTTCCGGGATCCCTTCAATGCGGATCCGCTCTGCAGTCTTGATCATAGCCTTTAGCTCCTCCTTTGTCCCGGCTGCGATGTTCCGTCCCCGATCCATGATAGCAATCCTGGTGCAGATCTGTTCCACTTCCTCCATATAGTGGGAGGTGTAGATGACGGTGGAGCCCTGGCGATTCATCTGACAGATACCCTCCAGAATCCGATTCCTGCTCTGGGGATCCACAGCCACGGTAGGCTCATCCATAATGATCAGCTTTGGCTTATGTGCGATTCCGCAGGCAATGTTCAGCCTCCGTAAAAGTCCTCCTGACAGCTTTTTCGGTGTCATTTTCCCATAATCCTCCAAACCAACAAAGCGTATGGCCTCCTCTGTGAGTGCTCTGCATCGTCTTCGATCCGGCACATACAGACTGCAAAAATAATTTACATTTTCCCAAACGCTCATCTGTTCAAAAACAGCAATATTCTGAGGCACGATCCCGATGCTGCGTTTCAGCTCATAGCTCTCCGGGCCCATCTCCTGACCAAACAGCCGGATACTTCCTTTATCATACTTCAGCAGAGACAGCATACAATGTATCGCAGTGGTTTTTCCCGATCCGTTAGGCCCCAGCAGTCCAAAGATCTCTCCCTCCCGGATCTTAAGATTAAAATGATCCAGCGCCAAATGCTCGCCATAGCGCTTCACCAGATTTTCTATTGCAACGATCATTTTTCCCATCCTTCCTTGTTCTAAACTTTTTCCGTTTTTTCTGTGTTTTTATTTCAGAAAAAAAGTGCCTGTATACAAAAGACAATACTTTCAGAAAAGTGCCTGGTTTCTTTTCTGCAAAAGTCTCCTTCTCACAGTATCTTTACTCCCTCTCCGTTCTTTACCAGTATAATCTTTTTTTTCGAAGCCCTGTAGTGTACTGTGTCAGAAAAACTGGTGACAAATGTCACTGCTTCATTTCTTGCAATCACTTTTCTAATCGCTTATACTGGTAACAGCATCTGTATTTTCCGAGTCATTTCGGCATATCCCGTATGTAACAGATACAGCATTCCCTGCCCTGCAGAAAGGAGCTTCTTTCTATGAATCAAAAGCTGACGGACAAATGCTTTCTCTTTTTCTATTGTATGGCAAGTCTGTTCCTTATCCGGGGAGACAGCTCTTATATTCCCTTTTGTTTTCTGGCGGTAGGCTGCAGCAGCCTGTACTCTGCATTTCCTGAGCTTCCCCTTTCCTGGCTGTTTCCTGGCTGTTTTACCCTCCTGGGATTGTTTTTTCCGGAAGCGGTCTTATTCCTGCCGCTGATCTCCCGGGATTTTGAAAAACAGCCCTTCTCCTACGGCCTCTGGAGCATTACCGCCCTGGAACTTCTGATCTCCCCTAAAACGCCGGATCAACGGCTGCTCATATTCCTCGGATGCATTCTGTCTCTTCTGCTGAAGCACCGTTATACTGCATTTCTGGATTTAAGTATCAGATACCGAAAGACCAGGGATGATGACACAGAGCGGAAGATTCTTTTAGAAGAACGGAATCGTTCCCTTCTGGAAAAGCAAAATTCCGAACTCTACGCCGCCACCCTTCGGGAGCGGAACCGGATTGCCAGAGAGATCCACGATAATGTAGGGCATCTTCTCACCCGCTCCATCCTGATGGTAGGCGCTTTGCGAACGCTTCAGAAGGATGACTCCCTGGCCGAGCCTTTCGCACAGCTGAACGATACACTGGATCAGGCCATGGATACCATCCGCATCAGTGTCCACGATCTTCGAGACAGCTCCATGGATTTAAAAGAAGTTTTGAATACTTTAGTCCAGGAGTTTACTTACTGCCCAGTAAGCCTCCAATATGATCTGCCCGATCAATTGTCCAGCGAGCTAAAATACAGTCTGACTGCCATTGCCAAAGAGGGCCTGGTAAACATTGCCCGGCACAGCAATGCCACCAGAGCTTCCATCACTGCACTGGAGCACCCGGCTTTTTATCAGTTTATCCTGCAGGACAACGGCACCATGCCCCCTGCTTCACCAGACAATCTTTCTTCGGGCATGGGACTTTCCAATATCAGAAGCCGGGTAAAGGCGCTGGGAGGAACTCTTAAGCTCTCCCAGGATCCAGGATTTTGCATTTATATTACCATTCCAAAACAAAAACAAGGGGGGATTTTTTCATGAATGTGATTTTAATTGACGATGATATTCTGGTAACCACTGCTTTGAAAACCATTCTGGAAGCAGCTCCGGACCTGAAGGTAATTGCCGTAGGAAACTCCGGCGCTGAAGCTGTAGACCTCTATGAAAAATTTCAGCCGGACGTCCTGGTCATGGATATCCGCATGAAAGATATGGATGGGCTGGAGGCGGCTGAACAGATACTCTCCCGCCATTTTGATGCCAAAATTCTGCTGCTCACCACCTTTTCTGACGATGAGTATATCATCAAGGCTCTTCACCTGGGAACCAGAGGCTATCTTCTGAAACAGGATTATGCCCACATCGTCCCAGCTATCCGGGCTGTCTCCATGGGTCAGACTGTCTTTGGCCGCCAGGTCATTCATCGGATCCCGGAAATGCTCCGGAAAAGATCCGTATTTGACTGGAGCCGTCTGGACATCTCTGAAAAAGAGCTGGAGATCATCCAGGGCGTAGCAAAGGGCCTCAGCAACCGTGAAATCGCTGAAGCCCTGTTTCTATCAGAGGGGACAGTGCGGAACTATCTCAGCACCATCCTGAATAAATTGGAACTGCGGGACCGCACCCAGCTGGCCATCTTCTATCTGAAAGAAGCGGATTAGAAGCTTCCGGGCAAACGGTGTCCCAGGAACCGCCAATCCCGGACTCAAGGAACCGGAAACAAAGGAAGGTTGCATGCTTCGTTCCCCCCTGTCCAATGCCTTTTCCGCCTCGGCTCCTGCAAAAGAAAGCCGCCTGTTAATTCAGCTCTGTCCCTGTCTTTTCCCCTTTCAGATAAGCCATGGCATTATCCATGGTCACTTCACTGATGGCCCGAAGTGCCTCCTCCGTAAAAAAGCCCTGATGGGAGGTGACAATTACATTAGGAAAGGATAAAAGCCTTGCTGTGGTGGAATGCATCAGGATATCATCCTCATGATTTTCAAACACATTGCTGGTCTCCTCCTCATACACATCCAATCCTACGCCAAAGAATTTCCTCTCTCGGATTCCTGCGATCAGATCATCCGTTTTTACCAGACCGCCTCTTGAGGTATTGATCAGGATTACGCCATCTTTCATCTTGCCGATGGTCTCCAGATTGATCATGTGATAGGTACTGTCCATCAGAGGGCAGTGCAGGGAAATCAGATCACTCTTAGCCAGCAACTCGTCCAGCTCCACATACTCTACAAAATCCAGATCCGGATTCTGATACATATCGTAGGCAAGCACTTTCATACCATATCCACGGCAGATCCTGGCCATAGCAGCGCCTATTTTTCCGGTACCGATGATACCTGCGGTCTTCTGATAAAAATTCACCCCTGCCAGTCCCTGAAGGCTGAAATTGTTCTCTCTCACCTTCAGATAAGCCTTGTGGATACGGCGGTTGACGGCCATAGCCAGAGCCATTGCATACTCTGCTACTGCCTCCGGAGAGTAGCCCGGCACACGCATCACTTTGATGCCGTATCTGGTGGCCGCGTCCAGATCCACATTGTTAAAGCCTGCGCAGCGCATCAGCACCAGCTTTACGCCTCGCTGCTTTAAAATTTTCAGCACCGGCTCACTGACATCGGAACTGACAAAGGGGCACACTGCCTCACTGTCTGTTACATAAGCTGCTGTCTTCGGTGATAACTCTGTCTCCCAATATTCCAGCTCCAGCTGGGGATACTGGTCCTTAATTTTGTCAAATGATTCTCTATCATAGCTCTTTGCTGCAAAAAAAGTAATTCTCATAGCAATTTCCTCCATTTTTACTTTTGGGGCAACTCAGCTTTTACCCCCTTTTCTGGTAGCTTTCCCAGAAAAAGGACGTTTCATTCCTTAGTATTGATATAATTGATCAGGCCTTCTGCCGCTATGATCTTCTGCATAAAGGGCGGAAATGCCTGCCCCTTGAACTGAGTTCCCCTGGTTCGATTATAAATGATTCCACTGTCAAAGTCCACCTCAACTTCATCACCCTGACAGATCCCCCGGGAAGCTTCCGGACATTCGATAATGGGGAGACCGATATTAATCGCATTTCGGTAAAAAATTCTGGCAAAGGTTTCTGCAATCACACAGCTTACGCCTGCAACCTTGATGGCTATGGGGGCATGCTCCCTGGAGGAACCGCAGCCGAAATTTTTATCTGCCACAATGATATCTCCCGGCTTCACCTGTTTTATAAATTCCTTGTCCAGATCCTCCATACAATGCGCTGCCAGCTCCTTTGGATCCGAAGAATTCAGATATCTGGCAGGAATAATCACATCCGTATCTACATTATCTCCATATTTAAAAACTGTTCCATGGGCGTTCATACTATTCTCCTCCTTTACAGTCCCAGCTCGCTGGGTGCAGAAATTTTACCTGTCACTGCGCTGGCTGCTGCTACTGCCGGACTAGCCAGATACACTTCTGAATCCACATGTCCCATCCGGCCCACAAAGTTCCGATTGGTGGTGGAGATGCACCGCTCTCCTGCCGCCAGAATTCCCATATATCCGCCAAGACAGGGACCGCAGGTGGGTGTGCTCACCACTGCGCCTGCTTCAATAAATGTTTTTAAAAGCCCTTCCTCCATGGCCTGAAGATATATCTTCTGAGTTCCCGGAATTACAATGCACCGGACTCCCTTTTTCACTTTTCTTCCTTCCAGGATCCTGGCTGCGCAGCGCAGATCGCTGATGCGTCCGTTTGTGCAGGAGCCGATCACTGCCTGATCGATCACCACCTCATCCTGAATCTCATCTACTGTCCTGGTATTTTCCGGCAAATGGGGGAAGGCCACCGTTGGCTTCAGCTGACTTAGATCGATGGTATATTCTTCATCATACTGGGCATCCTCATCCGCCTCAAAGATCTTAAACTCTCTGTCCGAATGTTCTCTCATATAAGCAATCGCCTGTTCATCCACCGGAAAAATACCGTTTTTACCACCCGCTTCAATGGCCATATTGGCAATGGTAAACCGGTCATCCATCGTCAGGTTAGCAATCCCCTCTCCTGTAAATTCCATGGAACGATATAAGGCTCCGTCTACACCGATCATCCCGATAATATGGAGGATCACATCTTTACCGCTGACCCACTTGTCCGGCTTTCCGATCAGATTAAATTTGATGGCAGAGGGAACCTTAAACCATGCCTTTCCAGTAGCCATACCTGCCGCCATATCTGTACTTCCCACACCGGTAGAAAAAGCTCCCAGCGCACCATAGGTGCAGGTATGGGAATCTGCCCCGATGATCACATCCCCGGCTACGGTAAGACCCTGCTCCGGAAGCAGTGCATGTTCAATTCCCATCTGTCCTACATCAAAGTAATTGGTGATTTGATGCTTGCAGGCAAACTCCCGGACACATTTGCAGTGTTCTGCGGACTTAATATCCTTATTGGGGATAAAGTGATCCATCACCAACGCCACCTTATCCTTATCAAACACCTGTTTCACTGTCATTTTATCCATCTCATGGATCGCCACCGGGGAAGTGATATCATTTCCCAGCACCAGATCCAGCTTCGCCTCGATCAGCTGTCCGGCCTCCACCGTTTCAAGTCCTGCTGCTGCCGCCAAGATCTTCTGCGTCATTGTCATTCCCATTTGTATGACCTCCCGTTTTTCTATTCTTTGCTTCTGTTTTCCTGAAATTTAGTTTTCATCTGTTGCCATCTTATCACACTCTCTGATATAATACTAATACATATTAATCATATTTATTATAACTATAAATTATATCAGGAGTGTTTTATGGAACAAAATCTTTCTCTCTATTCCGTCTTTCATACAGTGGCGGAGAAAAAAAATATTTCCCGGGCTGCCAAGGCTCTGTACATCAGCCAGCCCGCCATCAGCAGATCGATCCAAAAGCTGGAAGAGAATCTGGGCACCACTCTTTTCAAACGCACCTCCAGGGGGGTCAGCCTGACCCCCGAGGGGGAACTTTTATTCCGTCATACCAGCGAAGCCTTTTCAGCTCTGAAGACCGGCGAAGAGCTGCTGGCCCGTCGGCAGGCTCTTGGCATTACCCAGCTTCGCATCGGAGCCAGCACTACTCTGTGCAAATACATTCTGATGCCCCGGCTCCAGCGATTTATCCAGTCCAATCCCCATACCAGGATCTCACTTTTTTGCCAGTCCACCTATCAGACCCTGTCTTTGCTGGAAGAAAACAAGATCGACATCGGTCTGGTTGGACAGCCTTCTGTTCCCAAGAACTTTTGCTTCCAGCCAGTACAAAAGATTCAGGATATTTTCGCTGCTGCTCCCTCTTATCTGGAGCATTTAAAGCTTCGCTCAGATTTTCAGGATATTTATCACACTGCCACCTTCATGATGCTGGATGAGGAAAATATCACAAGACAATATGTAAATCAAGCCTTTCTGGAGCAGGGGCTGGAGCTTTCCAACGTTCTGGAAGTATCCACCATGGATCTTCTCATAGAATTTGCCCGTATCGGTCTGGGGGCTGCCTGTGTTGTGCGGGAGTTTGTCCGGGAAGAACTCTCCTCCGGTGAGCTGGTAGAGCTTCCCATGGAATTTACCTTTGCCCCCAGACAGATCAGCTTTGCCTGCAGGAAGGAGGATCAGAAAAATCCGGTGATCCAAAGCTTTTTAAATACCTGATACACACACTCTCCAAAGGAAGATACTCCTGCAGGATAAAATATCCTTCTCCCCTCCGGGGAACCACTTATTGTGATGCCCTTCCTCAAAATGCTTCTCTTGTTTCCCTGACATAGCAGTGTAGTGTGATTTCCTGTTATGGAAAACCCCAACTTTCTCATAACAGAAAAAGAGACTGCACACAGCTTACCTTCTGCCGGTATTCTATCCGGTGATTTTCTCTGAAAACAAATCTGTTTTCTACGGAAAACCACCGGAACTTCCGCCAGAAACTGTATGCTGCGACAGTCTCTATGTAATATCTTAAGCCCTGCGATCCATCAGTTATTGATCAGCTTGTCCTCGCCGTTCCAGCTGTACAGCTTACGGATCTCCTCACCCACGATTTCTGAGGGATGTTCTGCTGCCAGCTTACGCATAGCTTTGAAATGTACCTGTCCCCCTGCACTGGACATATCCAGAAGGAAGTCCTTTGCAAAGGTACCATCCTGAATATCCTTCAGGATCTTCTTCATGGTCTTCTTCGTCTCTTCTGTGATCAGCTTCGGACCGGTAATGTAATCGCCATACTCCGCTGTATTGGAGATGGAATATCTCATTCCTGCAAAACCTGACTGGTAGATCAGGTCAACGATCAGCTTCATCTCATGAATGCACTCAAAGTATGCATTTCTGGGATCGTATCCGGCTTCCACCAGAGTCTCATAACCAGCCTGCATTAACGCGCACACACCGCCGCAAAGCACTGCCTGCTCACCAAACAGGTCAGTCTCTGTCTCCGTGCGGAAGGTAGTCTCCAGAACACCTGCTCTTGCTCCGCCGATAGCCTGAGCATAAGCCAATGCCAAGTCCAGAGCCTTTCCGGTGGCATCCTGATGCACTGCTACCAGACAGGGAACACCTTTGCCGGCCTGATACTCACTTCTTACCGTATGACCCGGGCCCTTGGGCGCGATCATGGTGACGTCCACATTCTTGGGGGGAACGATGCAGCCAAAGTGAATATTAAAACCATGGGCAAACATCAGCATATTGCCCTCCTCCAGGTTCGGCTCAATATCCTTCTTATACAATGCAGCCTGCTTTTCATCGTTGATCAGGATCATAATAATATCTGCTCTCTTAGCCGCCTCAGCTGCTGTATACACTTCAAATCCCTGATCCACTGCCTTCTGCCAGGACCTGGAGCCCTCATACAGACCAATGATCACATGGCAGCCGGATTCCTTTGCATTCAGTGCATGCGCGTGACCCTGGCTTCCGTAACCGATCACTGCAATCGTCTTGCCTTCTAGCATAGAAAGGTTGCAATCTTCCTGATAATAAATTTTAGCTGACATTTCCTCTACCTCTCTTTATATAAATTTTTCTGTTGCCTACAAATAACGGATATCGTCTGTACCTCTGCTCAATCCGGTGATACCGGTTCTGGCCAGCTCCAGAATCTCATAATCCTTCAAAAGCCTCAGGAATGCATCCAGCTTGCTCTGCTGTCCTGTGAGTTCAATGATCAGAGAATCCACACCCACATCTACGATCTTTCCCCGGAACACATTCACCATGGAGATCACGGACTGGCGATCCTCTCCATCCACCCGCACCTTCACCAGCACAAGTTCCCGGTTTACGCTGTTCTCCGCATTCAGCACCTTAATATCCACCACATCCACCAGCTTAGCCAGCTGCTTGGTGATCTGCTCCAAAATCAATTCATCTCCCACTGCCACAATGGTCATGCGGGAATATCTGGGATCTGCTGTCTCTCCCACTGTAAGGCTCTCAATGTTATATCCTCTGCGGCTGAACAGGCCAGCCACCCGGCTCAGTACACCGGAGGTATTATCCACCAGCAAAGACAATACTCTTTTTTTCATGCTCGCTACCTCGACTTTTCTTCATGGTATATCACCATTTGCTAGATATTTTAGCAACATCTGGTTTTCTTGTCAACTGCTGAAATGTAATAATTATCCATTGTTAAGAATAATAATCCACAATAGCATCACTGACTGCTTTTGCCATCTTACTTTTGTTTTTTGTATAGAAACGCATATCATCCCCATCGTCAATAAAAGCAGTCTCCAACAATCCGTAGCTGACTCCCAGCTCCTGGCAGACTCTGGCATTAAACAGCCCGGAGGAAGCAAAAACACCGCTGCCCCACTGCTTGAAACCCAGACGCACGATCTTGGAAAGGATATTTCGCTCCAGAGTGTATTTATTCTTATAGTTGTTTATGTAAAATCCAATACCGGTATAGCTGCCGTTTCCCTGAGGGTTCTTCCCCGAACCCATGGCATTAAAGTGAATCTCCAGGACATAATCGTAATCGGTGAACGACGGCAGATTCGGATTGCGCTTTAAGGCTGTCTTTACCCGGTTCTTGGCATTTCCCTTGCCGGTGATCAGGCTGCTGATATTGGCACCGGAACTCCCCAATGTCTTGGCATTCTGCTGATAGCAGTCATAACTGGTGCTTCCGTTTTTATAATAGGTCACATCCACCTTGCCGCTCTTTTTCAGTTCCTTTACGATCAGCTTGGCAAACTGTCTGGTATAATTGCTCTCATACCCCCAGGTAGAAGTGGCTCCCGGATCTCCCTGACCATGGCCTGCGATCACCAGGATCTTTGGCTTGGAGTTAGGATCCTTGGTAGCTACTCCGTTTTCATCTACCACATAGCCATCCACCTCCGTATTCCTCTGGAGCTGCCCTCTGTCATTGAAATAATAAGTCTTGCTTCCGATCTTCACCAGGCCTTTCTGCATCACGCCCTGGGAAGTAAAATGATACCGGTTCTTACCGATATTCTGCCAGCCTGTCACACGAACGCCATCGGCATCCAGATAATACCGCTTCCCGTTTACGGTCTTCCATTCTTTTTCCAGAAACCGTTTCTGACGCTTTACATAGTATTTCCACTTATTCTGTATCTTTACCCAACCGTTTACCTTTGTGGTTCCCACCTTTTTTCCGTTCTCATCCACCAGATAGCCATCCGGTGTAACGGTATTCACCAGCTTTGCGCCGTCTTTCCCCATGTAATAATACTTCTTTACCCAGGTATTTTTCAGCATGGTGCCCTTTTCTCCAAAATAATACCTCTTTCCCTTCCAGTTTTTAAAGCAGTTCTTTACCGCCTTTCCCCGGACTCCCAGAGTTTTGCTAGTACTGAAAAAATAGGTTTGCTTGGACACCTTTCTCATTCCAGTAGCTACAACTCCGTTTTTTTCAAAATAAAACTTATCTTTCCCAATGGTTTTGAAACCGGTATACATGGAGCCTTTATCCCCGATCTTGCCCGTAGGCTTAAAATAGCGGTAACCGTCCTCTGTCTGGATCCATCCGGTCTTCAAAATTCCCCATTTGTCAAAATAATAGGTCTTTTTTCCAATCTTCCAAAGCCCCTTTACCTTTTCTCCCTGATTCTCCCCCTCCGGGCTGTAGTAATAGATCTTTTTTCCTTTCTGGATCCAGCCGGTCTTGCCTGCGGCCATAGCCGGTGCAGCAAACAGTCCCAGCAGCAAAAGCATGAAAATGGATACCATCAAAACTCTTCTCTTTTTCACTTTCCAACCTCTCCTTAATAAATGTTTTTACTATTTTATATCAAAGTTATTACATTTCATTCTAACACTCCCCCATCCCCAAGACAAGAGAATTTTGCGCAAAAAAAGCGAAAATTCAAAAAACCCAGATAGCAAAGCCACCCTTCTGCGGATGCCCTGATATCTGGGTCTGATCGGATTTTCTGCTGCGATCACTGCCTGTATTTTCTGTTTCGTGTTTACTGTTTTATGTTTACTGTTCCTTCTTTACTGTCTATCCTTGGGCTGCCGCCAGTTTTCCAGCGCCTTATCCCCTGTAAGCCCTGCGTCTTCCTCCATGTTGGGATCAGAGCTTCCGGCTTTTTTCAGCCCCCCGTTATCCTGGGATTCTGCCATTTGCTTCTCCGTTCTTCAGCACTGGTTTATCCGGATCTTACACCAGCACCTTCACCGGCTTCAGCTCCTGGCATTCCTTTTTTTTGCTTTTTTCTACACAGTAGGAAATAATGCTCCGCCTGGTGACGATACCGATAAAGGTCCGGTTGTCATCAATCACCGGAATAAAATTCTGGTTCATGCTGGGCAGGATCAGATCCTCCATATCACAGTTAATGTTCACCGGCTCATTATCCCTGCAGCGCTTCAGCTGCCGCACCAGCAGTTCCTCTGTCTCCTTTACATCCATAATGCCACGTTCCTTCAGCCCCCACAGGATGTCTCCCTCTGTAAGGCTGCCCACATAACTTCCCTTCCGGTTAATGATCGGCACGGAAGAATAGCGGTAATATTCCAGCTTCTCCATAGCCTGCCGCACGGTATAGTCATCATAGATATACGCCAGCTCACTCTTTGGTACTAAATAAAATAATATGTTCATAAAACGCCCCATCCCCTGTTTCTGTCTGTACAATATGCACACATGATGTCAACTGTTTCTCCTAATTTCATTATACTTGTTTTGCACAGGTGCGTCAACGAAACTGGAACGATTTTACTTTTTCTTAAGTTTTCATACATAAAATGGGCACAATTTCTTTCTCTGCTCAGGCTTCGTTCTTCTGGATATAGGCTTTCAAAAATTCATACATCTGGTTTTCTGTTGGGGGACAGCCTTCCAGAGAATGGCTGAAATTCCTGGTGCAGGTTCCCACCCCCAGCTCCCCTTTTTTTCCTCTGTGCCCCTGGCCAATGCAGACCTTTTCCGTAAGACGATCTAAAAGTCCGTCCCGCTCCAGCATCTCCAGCGCCGGCAGCAGATATCCGTAGCAGGCGCTGCAGGAATCTACCTCTTCCGCCTTCTCCGCCAACTTCATCACATAACCGTATCCTCCCTGTACGCGCTGTATCTTAGAGGCTTCTGACTCCTCATAGAAGGTGCGTCCTTCCTCTGTCTTTTCCAGATACGAGGTGATCCTGGCATTCCTGATATCCAGACTTCCTGCTCCTAAAGCAGCTGCCCCGGTAAGATAGGGAACCTCCTCCACTGCAAGCCCCAGAAGGAAACAGCCAAAGGCATCTGCAAGCACCGGATCCCTGGCTGCCATCAGCCGATTTTGCTCCACCGGATTTCCCCCGTCTTCAAAAGTCAGATCCCCGCAGATGCTGTCCACCAGAACAAAATCCTGGCAAATCCCCATACTCAAATGGGCAATGGGCTGATGCAGGCCCAACCGGTGAAATCTTCGCTTCTCACTGTTGGGAAGTAATCCCTTCATATTTTTCAGCGCACAGGTAATCTTTGTCTGGCAATGGCCCTTTAGCACAGGAACATTAATGAGAAAGCCAATTTCTCTTGTTCGCCTGCAGATATTCAGTTTCATACCTGCACAGTCTCTCTCCTCCCCAGGCTCTTTCTGCATATCCCAGAAAGGGATCTGATACTTTTCCAGGATCCGGTCATAACCACAGTATTCCACTGCCGTCCGGGTGACATCTCCCACCCAGGAACCCTCCAGAAGCACCAGATTATAAAATTCGTTTTCCTGAAGATACTCTATCAGACCTTCTATCACCTCCGGATGGGTAGTTCCCCCCTCACTGGCCAGCACAGGCCCCACCAGATTGGGCTTGATGCCCACCAGGGTGCCCCTGTCCGGAATCTGTCCCGCCAGATCAGCAAGCCGCAGCAGCTCCTTTGTCATTTTTTTATATTCTTTTCCGTGAATCACAATGAGTTCCTTTTTGTCCATGTACTGACCTCTCTTGAAAATAGTATCCCCTTTGCACACGGATGTCACCCTGGATCTGCATTTCGCTCATTCTGGAAATCCATTTCGAAGTTACTCCCTATTTTCCCAAAAATGCCCGCAGATTTTTCTTCATCTGCTCCTCCAGCGCATCGGCTGTCATCCCTTTTATCTGAGCGGCAAAGGCCAAATTTTCCTGCAATGTCTTTGAAATTTCTTCCACTTTAACTTCCTGTACTCCCCGTGCCCAGGCTATGGCAGACAGACCGTCCGTCTCCACAAACAGCCGCTCTGCCGGAATTTCTCTCAGCATACGCCAGCGAACCTGGCGCTCCGCGGTCCGTCTTCTGTCTTCTGCTGTACAAAGCTCTCTGGTATCCGGCCCCAGGGTAAAATAGCAGTCCTGCTCCAAATACGCTTCCAGGTCTTTGAGATCTCCGGAGTACCAATGGACGCAGGCTTTTCCTTGAAATCCCCGCAGGATCTGGCTGATTTTTTTTTCCTGTCCTTTGGTATGAAGGATTACCGGCTTTTTAAGCGCTCCGGCCAACTGCAGCTGCACTTCCAGCTGCCGCTCCTGCACCCTTAAAGGAACCTGGCACCAGACAGAATCCATTCCGATCTCACCAATAAAGTCACTCTGCTCCAGATACGCTCTGCATTCCTCCAAGGTATACTGGTCCGCATACCAGGGATGGATCCCAAAGCTGATCAGCAGTTCCTCTCTCGTACGGTACGCCTCCAGCTGTCTCCATTCCCCGGGATTCCCTGCGGAAAAGCAGGTAAAGATCCCCTGTTCCCGGCGAAGTTCCAGTTCCTGTTTTATTTTATCATGGTCTCCTGTTTCTGACAACGAAAGATGCGCGTGCATATCGATCACGCGCATCTTTTCCAGACGCTCCTTTAATTGCATAACCATTACTCCTTTTTAATGATCCTGTGGATCCTGGCTCTCAGACTTCCCTGTTCATAAAGCCAGTCTCTTGTGCGGTTCTCTTCCTGCACCCGGATTTCCTCCCGGATCCCCTCTCCAGGTTCCCCCAGAATCAAGATGCGGTCTGAAAGATAGATGGCCTCATCCGTATCATGCGTTACCAGAAGGATGGTCTTTTTCAGATCACTGCAAAGGGTACGCAGCCAATCCTGCATATCCCCTCTGGTGATCACATCCAGAGCGCCAAAGGGCTCATCCAGGAGATAAATGTTTGCCTCACACAAGGCAGTACGAAGAAAGGCAGCCCTCTGCCGCATTCCTCCGGAAAGCTCCTCCGGATACTTGTCCTCACATCCCTGAAGACCAAAACGCTCCATCTGTTTCAAAGCCTGATCCTTCACAGACTCTTTTTTGTGGTGGATTTCCCCGTACAGGCAAACATTATCCAGTACCGTCCGCCAGGGCAGCAAAAGATCGTTCTGGGGCATATAGGCGAATTCCCGGCGGATTCCCTCTGCCTTCTGTCCATTGATCCAGATCTCCCCTCCCTGAGGCTTTAAGATCCCTGCCAGTACATTGAGAAGGGTGGATTTTCCGCAGCCGGAAGGCCCAAGGATGCTGACAAACTCTCCTTCTTCCACCTGGAAGGAAAGATCCCGGATGATCTTCTGATCTTCATATGCAAATTTCAGATGTTCCACCCTTAAACTCATGGATACTCTCCTTTTTCTGTATTCTTACTGAGGCAAAAATTCATTGGTGTAACACTCAGAAGCCGGAATAGTCTCCTGGATCACACCGTATTCCTGAAGAAAACTGCTGTAATTATCCCAGACCTCATCCTTCATCTGTCCCCATACCTGGGTATCCTCCATGAACTTGTCTGCCAGATACTCCTGGGAACGTTTCAGCATCTCCAGATCATAGTCCGGCGCATGAGCCGAGAGAATTTCTGCGGAAGCATCCGGATCTGCAACAGCATCCTGGTATCCCCTTTCCGTAGCTCTAAGGAAAGCGGCAACCATTTCCGGATCTGATTCAATCACTGCATCACTGGTAATGATTACAGGTGTATAATAATCCAAACGCTCATCCAGCTGGCGGAGTTCCATGTAATTCAGCTCACAGCCATTCATATCTGCGATCACATTGTCCCATGCCTCAAAAAACCACATCACGTCACAGCTCTTTCCCAGAGCTTCAAAACCGGTGCCATCTGAGATCACCATGCTGAGTTTTGAAAAATCTGCACCTGCCTGGGTCATGCAGGCTTCCAGCACCGCAGACTCTCCCGGCCCTCCCCAGCCGGCATACACCTTATCCTCAAAATCTGCCGGAGACTCAATCCCGCTGTCTGCCAGGCTCACAAATCCGGAGGTATTGTGCTGGATCACAGTGGCAATAGCCTTAATAGGAAGGGGATCTGCAGACGTCAGAGCGATAGTCACATCCTCTTGATAGCTGATGCCGAAAGTTCCCTTCTGCTGAGCCACCAGGGTAGCGGTAGCTCCGTCTGTAGGCTCAATGATCTCCACATCCAGCCCCTCTTCTTCATAGTAACCCTTATCCAGAGCTACATACATACCAGTGTGATTGGTATTTGGCACATAGTCCAGAATCACGGTCACTTTTTTGAGATCCTCGCTCTTTTCTTCTGCCCAGGCCGTCATGGTCAGAGACAAAATCATCGCTGCTGATACAGTCATCGCTGCCGCTTTTTTCCAGTTTTTCATATTCTTTTCCTCTTTTCTCACCTTAATTTTTGCCGGATATCCGGCTGCCGTCACAGGAGACATACGTTCCTCCTCTGTTCAGCATCTTGATCAAAGATCCTGCAGCAAGCTGACAGGGTCTTTGGCTCTCGCGGTATTCGCCAAATATCCGCACCAGTGCGGCTGCCTGACTCATTGTCCGCGGAAATAAAAACCTCCCGCATCTCGTCAGATGCGAAAAGCAGTTACCAATTTTTTAGCAACCGTTCAGCCATGCACAAAGTCAAAAAAATTGAGTTCAAACTGATTTGAAAACGAAGATTTTAGTGTACTTTGTATGTGGCGTTCTGCCATAAGCGCAAATTTAGCTGCGACAGCAGCGAAAATTGCTGTGAAAAGCCAATTCCAGCTTTTATGGCTGAACTGTTACGCTTTTTCTGCTGCGCCTCACAGGACGTATCTTCCGCTTCATAGGAAGCACTGCCCATCCAAAAAGCTTTACCAGCCCATTCATCATCAGACTCAGCAAAATGATCATCACCACACAGGCGAACACCTTATCCAGCATATAACCGTTCTTCGCCCGGATCAGATAATAGCCCAGACCTTTCTGGGAGGCAATCCACTCTCCCACCACAGCACCGCTGATGCTGTAGGTGGCAGCCACCTTCAACCCTGACAGCAATGAGATCAACGCCGAAGGAATTTTAACGATCCGGTACAGCTGCCATTTAGAACCCCCATAGGTTCTCACCAGATTCAGATATCCCGGATCCATCTGCCCCAGTCCATCGCTGAAACTGACTACCACCGGAAAAAAACACATCAGTACTACAGTTAAAATCTTGGGAGCATAACCAAATCCAAGATAAATGATAAAAATGGGTGCCAGCACGATCACCGGAACCGTCTGGGTAACCACCAGAATGGGATAAATGCATTTTTTGAAAACAGGCATGGCATCGATCAAAATTCCAATCCCGATCCCCAGAAAAAAAGAGATGCCCATACCCGCTAAAGCTTCCATTACCGTAATGGCTGCGTGGCCTGCCAGTATGGGAAACTCCAGACAAAATGTCTTTAAAACAGCACTGGGAGATGGCAGCACATAAAGAGGAATATGGCAAAGTCTTACCACCAGCTCCCAGACAGCTAACAATATCAGGATCACCAGTATTGGTGCACCTTTCACTACTTTTTTCATACCGTTTCTCCTCATGGCCCAGAAGCTAAACCTGATCAAAAGGCTTTCTTGCTTCGCAGGCATTTCCCCAGACATAAATAAGTTTCTCGAAATCAAAAGCGCTTTCCAGGGGTGTCAATCGCTTTATTGTATTAAAAATATTTTCCGGACATAACGAAAACTGCCCATGTCCCTCTTCCTAAATCCATCATATAAAAAGCCGATGCAAACGCATCGGCTTAAGCTTCTGTCACACAAAACAGCACCAAAAGCTTTTCGAAACTAACAGTTCCTCCACTTTCTCATCGCTGTTCCTTTTCTGTGAAAGTCTTATTTTCCTGCGCCAGCATTATCTGTATCAGGTTCAAAGGGTCAAAACCTTGCGGCTTACTCTCAGGCCTTACGGCCTCCCCATTTTTACAGCACTTATTATACTCTCTTCCCTTCGCTTATGCAAGGGCTAAATTTCTCTGCTTCTAAAAGGTAAATGGTTTGTAGATTTGCGGGTATCACTCCACAGCCTCGCACTTACTGGACAGATTTGTATCATGCTTTAACTCTGTACCGTGTTTTTTCCCGGGAAATGCTTTTTTCACCGATGAAAACAGCATAAATACTGCAATCAATATCGCAAGATAATCGGATACCGTCTGAGTATAGCTTATCCCGTTAAGTCCAAACAGCTGTTTCAAAATGAATAAAAGCGGAATAAAGAACAGCCCTTGTCTGCACAACGAAAGTATTGTTGCCGGAAGCGGACGGTCCAGTGCCTGCATACTGTTCATAAACAAAAACAGAATTCCCAAAACAGGACCAGCCAAAGAAGTAGCAATCAGCATCGGGATACCATATTGGATCACTTCAGAATTATCTATAAATACTCCCATGATCTGTTTACTGAATACAATATACCCAATCGTCAGTAAGCTCCCGCATAGAATGGTTAAAACACCGCTGAATTTCAAAATTCCAATAAATCGTTTGCGATTTCCTGCTCCGTAGCAGTAGCCAAGCAAAGGCTGGATACCATTTGATATTCCCATATGAACAAAAACAATAAAAAGATAGACCTTTGTTACAATCCCCATTGCAGCTACAGCAGTATCTCCATAGGGAATAAGCGCATTATTTAACAATACCGTTGCAATACTCATAAGCGCAGAGCTGATCCCTGCCGGAATACCAACTGATAATACACGCCCTGCAATTTCACCACCATTTTTGAAATAACAAAATTTCAATGACATAGAATGGCTTTTTCTTGTTAAAAAGTACAGGTAATATATACAGCCAAATAGATTACCCAAAACCGTAGCAATCGCTGCTCCCGCAGTACCCATATGAAATATGGAAATAAAAACAGGGTCTAAAATAATATTAATGATCGTTCCAATCATTCCCCCCGTCATAGATGCTTTAGAAGCACCCTCACCTCTTACCGCATGACCAAAGGTATTGGCAAGCAGAATGAAAGGCGCCCCAATCCCAATATAGTATAAATAATCTTTAGAATATTGATAGGTGTCACTTCGACTTCCCAGTACCGTAAGAAGTGGTTCCATAAATACGATGATAGCCATCCCAGCGATAACTCCCAGGATCAAAGAGCTATAAAAACAAAATGACGACGCACTTTTTGCCTTCTCGCCTTCTCCCTTACCCAAAAGAATGGATATAACGGCACTTCCACCGATCCCCAGTAATTGGGCGATTGCCATATACATAACAAATACCGCGTTTGTAAGAGATACCGCAGCAACTTGTAAAGGGTCATGGGTCTGCCCGATAAAAAAGGTATCTGCCATGTTATAAATGACCAAAACCAATGAAGAAATGACAGTCGGAACAGCCATCTGAAAAACTGATTTTGAAATAGGGGCATTTTGAAATAAATCTTCTTTGCAGTTCATAAATGTTTAACTCCTCCTACCATTGCAGTATCAAATTTAAGTTTGCAAGCAAACAATTTGAAGAAAAAAAAGAGTTTCTTCACATATTCGTAAAGGGATGCAAATAAATGATTTTGAAAATCTTCCTTCTCCGGTAAGCCCCCCGGGAAACAGATTTTCAAATTCTTCCCTTTATAAAAGCATGGATTTTCATTCCCTATGTTGCTGCAAAAACGGATGTCCGTATTTCACATGCAGCTGCCCTTCATACTCTGCTCTTCTATTATAGTTTGCTCGCAAACAATAATACTATTTAGAATAGCGCTTGTCAAGCCGTAAATTTGAGCGTACAAATTGCGGTTACAAGTGATAAGAATAAAAAAATACTGTGATAAATAAAAAATAAAGAGATGTCTGAAAACAGACACCCCTTTTTGCATCAAACCATTCCGCCTACATGCAAGAATCTCCTTTCCTGCATACTTGCTGTGATTACGAAGTAATCAAACCAAACGTTTAAAACTCTTTATTTTATCAGGTTTTTGGAATGGAGCATACGGGACTTGAACCCGTGGCCTCCACACTGCCAGTGTGGCGCGCTCCCAACTGCGCTAATGCCCCAAAACGAATTACTTAACTACCATACCATATGTTGTTAAAAAAAGCAAGATAAAAATCTACTTTCTCTTATCAATTTCTCTTATCAATCCGTAACCGTTGAGCCATCAATTTCTCTCACCTCCAGAAATGGAACTTTGCCAAAAAGAAGCTTGCTTATGACGTTGGGTCATGATTTATAATGGTTTCAAGGAGGTAATAGAACATGGAAAAATCAAAAGCAATACCTGCAGGTTTTATGACTGTGGGAGAAGCGGCGAAGACTTTCTGAAACGCTTTAACCGCTTAAATGATGAGATTCTGGAGCTTCAAAAAAACGGCGTGCCTCCAAAAGTAAAGCATGGTTTCTCTCTGCATTTATCCATCTGATGATCAGCTGTCTCCTCATTCTGGTTCTTTCTCCCGTCCTATTTGGAGCAGCTTTGCCGGCACACCTGCCCCGCTTTTTTCTTGCCCTCGCTATATACACAGCCGCATCCTTAAGTCTTGGATGCGTTCTCGGTCTGGCTGTAAACAGCCAAGCAAAACTGACCATGGTTTCCCAGCTTTTATTTCTTCCCTCCATCATGCTTTCCGGAATCATGTTTCCCGCTGCCCTGCTGCCGGATTTTCTGGAGGCGGCCGGACACATTTTCCCCGCTTTCTGGGGATATCGTCTGATGCTGGACAAGGGATTTCTCCCGGAAAATCTGTGGTACCTGATCCTGCTCCTTTTCCTGTCCCTGGGGGCATGCGCAGTCCTTTTAAAAAAGAAGGCTGTCAGCTAGTCCGAAAAGGAGGCAACATCCCGCCCCTAAACTTCATAAAAGAAAAACGCTGCTGTAAAATACTGCTCCCACGGATTTTTCTTGCGTCTTCCGCCGAAACCATCCCCTGATCTCGGCGGAAGCCCGCCTGAACACATACCGTCGGCTGTATCTTACAACAGCGTTCCTTTTTTATTTGTTACAGATTTTTCTCTGCTGTTCTGACCGTTACACCGTGTGGCCTTTTGACACATAGCCGGGATAGGAATCCGTTCCCCGCATGGTCTTTCCAGCTGTAAAGTGAACATCCTTGTCCGTGATCAGGTATTCCACACAGGCTCCCTCATCGATCTGCGTATCCTGCATCAGGATGCAGTTCTTCACCTTGGCGCCCTTGGCCACCTTAACACCTCTAAAGAGAATACTGTTTTCTACTTCTCCCTCAATGACGCATCCGTCTGCAGCCATCACATTCTTTACAACTGCGCCCTTCAGATACCGGGTAGGATTATCGTCACGGATCTTTGTATAAATGGGAGCTGCTGAGAAAAGGCCGTCCAGATTCTTTCCGTCCAGAAGCTTCATGTTCTCATCAAAATAGCTCTTGATATCTGTAATGCGGGCTACATAACCATCAAAACAGTAGGATTGTACATTCAGATCATCCAGCTTAGGAAGCAGCACATCCCGTTCAAAGTACACCTGCCCCCTCACATAGGCAGTATTAATCATATCGATCAGCAATTCTCTCTCGATAGCAAAAATATTCAGGGAGAAATTCTGGATACCTCTTCTCCTGGGATTCACATACATCTTGGAAACCCGGCCGTCCTCCTCGATATTCATGGTATAATAGAATCCTCGGTCATTGGCTTCGGTTTTGAATACACTCTCCGGAAGCTCCTCTTTGGCATAAGCCACTGTAACGTCTGCGCCTGTCTCTATATGGCGCTTCAGCAGGGCGTTAAAGTCAAAGTTTACTGCAATATTGGCATCTGACATTACCACATATTTTTCTTTCTGAGATCTTAAGAAATCCAGAATACTTGCCAGAGATGCCACGCGCTCTTTATACAGACTGGACTTTTTCTCCGCAAAGGGCGGGAAAATATGAAGTCCGCCATGCTTACGCACCAGATCCCACTCCCGGCCGGAACCAAGATGGTCCATCAGGGAATGGTAGTTATTGCGGACGATCACTGATACATTGTTCACTCCGCAGTTTACCATGCTGGAAAGAACAAAATCCACCATACGGTAACGGCTGGCAAAAGGGATGGATGCCATCAGGCGCACATTTACCAGGTCAGGTACCATATTATCGTAGCTGTTTGGGAAAATAATGCCCAGGGCATTTGTGCTGGAATTAATCATGCTTCTTCACCATCCTTTACATTTTTGCTTACCATGGCATGTGGGCCGATCTTGGCATTGTCCCCCACATAGACACCCGGACCTACTGTAGCCACGCCGCTGTCATTCTCATCCGGCATCGCTCCAACTACAGCATTCTCACCGATCACCACATTCTCTGCCACAATACAGTGCTTCACTACAGCCCCGGGTTTGATCACGGTACCACCCATCACTACTGCATCTTCCACCACTGCTCCCTCTGCTACAGAAACTCCTGCAAAAAGAACAGAATGCTTGACTGTACCATTGATCCGGCATCCGTCGGTAATCATAGAATCCTCCACCAGGGCAGTCTCACTGATCCGGTGTCCGGTCATACCGCTGTTGCGGCTGTAAATCTTCCAGTCATCATCAAACAGATTAATTCCACTGTGCTCCGGATCCAAAACCTCCATATTGGCTTCCCAGAGAGAGGAAATGGTTCCCACATCTTTCCAGTATCCTTTAAAGTGATAAGCATACATTCTCCGCTGATCCTTCAGAAGATTGGGAATGATATTATTTCCAAAATCGTTCTCTGATTCCGGATCTGCCTCATCTTCCATAAGATATTTTCTCAGAATATCCCAGTTAAAAATATAAATACCCATGGATGCAAGATTAGACTTGGGCTCCTTCGGTTTTTCCTGGAACTCGGTAATGCGGTCATCCTCATCTGCCACCATCAAACCGAAACGGGAAGCCTCTTCCCACGGAACTTCCATCACGGCTACGCTGAACTCTGCATTCTTTTCTTTATGAAATTTCAGAAATTCGCTGTAATCCTGTTTACAGATCTGATCACCGGAAAGGATGATCACATACTGCGGATTATACCGCTCAATAAAGGAAATGTTCTGATAAATAGCATTTGCAGTCCCTTTGTACCAGTCAGAACCGGAGGCCTGCTGATAGGGAGGCAGAATATGTACTCCTCCATGAAGCCTGTCCAGATCCCACGGCTGCCCATTTCCAATATACTCATTTAATTCTAACGGCTGATACTGTGTCAGAATACCTACGGTATCAATACCGGAGTTGACGCAGTTCGAAAGCGGGAAATCGATAATGCGATATTTTCCGCCAAATGGAACCGCCGGTTTTGCCAGTTTTTGGGTGAGCGCATAAAGGCGTGAACCCTGACCGCCGGCAAGAAGCATTGCTATCATTTCTTTTGCCATAATAGTTCCCCCTGCTTTTAAATACTTATGTTAAAATTGTATCATAGTTTTTGAAAAAATCAATGCGTTTTATACATTTTGTTCAAACTTTTTACATTTCCTTTACTTTCCCGGAAAAACTGTAGGAAAAAAAAAGCGTTTCCAGTATAATATTTTTGTTCCCGTTTTTTCACCGGAAACACCCGTCAGTCACTGAGGTCTTTTTTCCAAAGATGCCTGACAATATAGTTTATATAGGAGAATTGTATGATACTGAATGTTAAAAATCTAAGCCACGGTTTTGGTGACCGGGCAATTTTTGAAAATGTTTCTTTCCGCCTGCTGAAGGGAGAACATATCGGACTCATAGGAGCCAACGGGGAAGGCAAGTCCACCTTTATGAATATTATTACAGGAAAACTTATGCCGGATGAGGGCATCGTAGAATGGGCAAAAAATGTCCGGGTAGGTTATCTGGATCAGCACACTGTTCTGGAAAAGGGGATGACTATTCGGGAAGTACTTCAGTCTGCCTTCCGGTTTCTCTTTGATATGGAAGCATCCATGAACCAGATGTATGATCAGATGGCAGATGCCGATGAGGAAGAAATGGCAAAACTTCTGGAGGAAACCGCCACTCTTCAGGAGCTTTTAGAACAGCATGATTTTTATATGATCGATGCCAAGGTCGAGGAAGTGGGAAGGGCTCTGGGCTTAAACGAAATTGGCCTGGACCGGGATGTGACAGAACTTTCCGGCGGACAGCGCACCAAGGTTTTAATGGCAAAGCTGCTGCTGGAAAAACCGGATATTCTTCTCCTGGACGAGCCTACCAACTATCTGGATGAGAATCACATTGAATGGCTGAAGCGGTATCTGAATGATTACGAAAATGCGTTTATCCTGATTTCCCACGACATTCCCTTTTTAAACAGCGTAGTAAATCTGATCTATCACATGGAAAACCGCTGTCTGGACCGCTATCCGGGAGACTACGACAAATTCCAGGAGGTCTATGCCATGAAGAAGGCCCAGCTGGAAGCTGCCTACAACCGCCAGCAGCAGGAAATCAGTGAGCTGAAGGATTTTGTGGCACGGAACAAAGCCAGAGTAGCTACCAGAAACATGGCCATGTCCCGACAGAAAAAACTGGATAAAATGGATGTGATCGAACTGGCAAAGGAAAAACCCAAGCCGGAGTTTCATTTCCGCACTGCCAGAGCCTCCGGGAAAACCATTTTTGAGACCTCTGATCTTGTGATCGGCTATGAGGACGCCCTCACCCTGCCCCTAAATATCCGTATGGAGCGAGGCGAAAAGATCGCTCTCACCGGAGCCAACGGTATCGGCAAAACCACTTTGCTGAAAAGTATCCTCGGCCTGATCCCGCCTCTATCCGGCAAAGTTCATCGGGGAGATTATCAGTACATCGGATACTTTGAGCAGGAAACAGACCAGAATAATTCCACCACCTGCATCGAAGAGATCTGGAGCCTTTTCCCCTCCTGGACCCAGTATGAAGTGCGCTCCGCCCTGGCAAAATGCGGGCTGACCACCAAGCATATTGAAAGCCAGGTGCGCGTCCTAAGCGGCGGCGAGCAGGCAAAGGTGCGCCTGTGCAAGATCATCAACACAGACACTAATATCCTGCTGCTGGATGAGCCTACCAATCACCTGGATACAGATGCCAAGGCGGAGCTAAAACGTGCACTCCAGGAATACAAAGGCAGCATCCTGCTGATCTGTCACGAACCGGAGTTCTACCGGGATGTGGTCACAAAGGTGTGGAACTGCCAGGAATGGTCTGTGAAACTTTAAAAAATACGGAAATGGAGAAACGATTTCAAAGTTTGTGTAAAGACCAAAAACTGATATAAGATATGTCATTCGCTTCTAAAGGGCAAAGCCATTATTCCGGCTTTGCCCTTTGTCTGTATATAATACCGTTTTGGACAGGCCAGGCAAGACCTGTCTCTAGCAGCCTTGTTTACGGCTACCTTCAGGATAAGCGCTCCTCAAAATAGATTTCCGGCGGGATAGTCCCCTCCTCCCGCCTCAGACATAGCTTCACAATCTGATGCCGTATAAAGCTGCCAAACAGCTCCCGATTGATCTCTTCTTCCTTCAAAATTCTGTATTCTGCCATTGCTTCCCTCTTATCTTCTTCCGATACAGGATTATATGAATCATACATTCTCTTTTGCATCCTGCCTGCCATCTTCTGCCCTTTCAGAGAACGGCTGCTCTGTAACCAAGGTTTAAAGCTGTTCTCCGTTTTGACAGATCACATCCTGATACCAGTAGGCAGAATCCTTCCAGATTCTCTTCTGAGTCGGAAAATCTGTATAGATCAGGCCGAAACGAAGAGAATATCCCTTTGCCCATTCAAAGTTATCCGTCAGTGTCCAATGAAAGTATCCTCTCAGATCAATCTCCTCTGCCGCCTTCTTCAGACACTTTAAATATCTTGCCAGAAAGTCTATGCGCTGGGGATCATGTACCTTTCCATCCAGCGAAACCACATCCGGACAAGCCATTCCGTTTTCTGTGATATACATCGGTTTTTGATATCGCTCATATAAAAATTTCGGTCCCCAATAAAGGCACTCCGGTGTCACCGGCCATCCCGCTGCTGTCACAGGAAAACCCGGATACCGCTTTTCCTCCCTGGGCATTCCCTCAGCATCCATATAAATACATCTGCCATTGTAAATATTCTGGGCATAGACATCTATCTTCTGACAAATCAGATCCAGATCTCTCTCAAAATTGGGGGGAAGATACTTTCCGTATCGACTCAGACCTTCCTCTGGATATCGCCCCAGGATCACCGGATCTGACCACCAGGCTACATTCCAGCTCCAGTCTTCTTCTGTCTCCGGAAGCATAAACAGTGCTCTGCGGGCTGCTTCTATATCCTCCGGGCTTTCGCTTTTGGGATAGCACATACTTGCCGTAGGAGCATATCCAATTGAATACTTTTCTCCCCCCATTTCCCGCAGGCTTTCTACTGCTGCCCCATGGGCCCGCATCACATTATGAGCCATCAAAAAGGTATCTTCCAAAGACATCCGAAGTCCAGGTGCGTGTTCTCCCTTTAAATATCCAAGACCGATAAAACACTGCGGCTCATTCAGAGTGAAAAAATGAGTTACCCGGTCACCGAAATACCTGGCAACTACTTTTGCATATTCTCCGAACCAATGGGCACTGTCCCGATTCATCCATCCTCCTCTTTTGTGTAGCTCATAGGGAAGCTCCCAGTGAAACAAGGTAATGTATGGCTCTATCCCTGCATTCAAAAGGCTGTTGATCACCTTATCATAAAAGGCAATTCCTTTTTCATTTACCCTTCCTGTACCCTCCGGAAGGATTCTGGACCAGTCCAAAGAAAAACGGTAAGCCTGAATTCCCATCCTTTTCATGATGGCAATGTCTTCCTGATATCTATGGTAATGATCACAGGCCTCCGTTCCACAGTGTCCGTCATACACATGACCCGCCTCCTGCTCAAACACATCCCAAATATTTCGTCCTTTGCCGTCTCCCTGCCACATTCCTTCAATCTGATGGGCGCTTGCAGCGGTACCCCAGACAAACTCTTTTGAAAAACCCATGTTCTCACCCCTTCACGCTTCCTGCGGCCACTCCTGCCACGATGTATCTCGAAAGAAACAGATACACTGCCACCACCGGAAGTATGGAAAATACAATCATCACATACACCTGTCCCATATCAAATTTCAGAAAATCGGCGCTGCGAAGCTGGGCGATCAAAATTGGAAGCGTCTTTTTCTTGTCATCATGGAGGATCAGCGCCGGCGTAAAATAATTGTTCCAGCTTGTTACAAAAGTAAAGATCATCTGTACAGCAATCGCCGGTTTCATCAGCGGAAGAACAATGTGATTAAAGGTACGAAATTCTCCGGAGCCGTCAATCCTTGCAGCTTCCACTAAAGACAGGGGAAGATTGCTTTCCATATACTGTTTAATGTAATAAAACGTAATAGGTGCCGCAATCGTAGGCACGATCAGGGGAATAAACGAATCCTCCAGTTTTATCCTGGTTACCAGCTGCACAAATCCAAGAGCCGTTACCTGGGTTGGGATCATCATGATCATCAAAATAAAGGTAAAAACCGCCTTTTTCCCGGGAAAAGTGTAGGCATGAATAGCATAGGCTGTCATGGTGGAAAAATAGGTGCTCACCACTGCACTGCTTCCTGCCACCAGTACGCTGTTGCACAGTCCTGTCCAGACCGGCAGCGTACCTGCCAGAAGATTCTTCCAGTTTTCTAAAAAATGAGTACTGGGAATCGGTGTAAACCCCCTCGTCAGCTCACCGTGAGAGCGTGTCGCATTAATAAATAGAACATAAAACCAGAACAGACACAGAAACACCATCAGCGTCAAAACTCCATAGGCGATCCAACGCCTTGCACGCAGGGAAATCCCTTTCCTTTTCTTTGATTTTTCTTTCACACGAATCACCTCTTCATTTTTTCTTTCTCTCGGCGGTCATTTTAAAAACAAGGATGCTCAAAAATCCGGTAAGGAGAAACATAAGTACAGACAGGGCTCCTGCCATTCCATAGTTCTTGCTGTACAAATGCTTGTTCAGATACATGATCAGCGTCATGGTAGAACGCATGGGATCTCCGGTGGCATTCGTCAGCACCTGCGGAACATCGAACATCTGAAGTCCGCCGATCAGAGAAGTAATCATCACATAGATCAGGATCGGCCGTAAAAGGGGCAGGGTAATTCTGAAAAACACCTGCGTGGCAGTCGCTCCATCCACCTCTGCCGCTTCAAACAGAGAAGAATCAATGCCCATTATTCCTGCCATAAGGAGGATTGTCGTATTTCCAAACCACATAAGAAAATTCATGGCAGCCACCAGCGTTCTGGCACTCCAGCTATTGCTTAAAAATTTGTATGGACGGCTCAAGATACCCATTTGCATAAGAATAGAATTCATTGGCCCGCTCTCTGAAAACAAAGTAAAAAACAACATGGCAAAGGCCGCAGCCATGATCAGATTCGGCAGATAAATGACTGTTTTAAAAAAGCCGGTAAACTTTAACCGCAGGCTTGGATCAGAAAACCAGGCGCTTAAAAGAAGCGCGACAACAATCTGGGGGATAAAACCCATGACCCACATGATCATCGTATTTTTAAAATAGACCAGAAGTTCCCCGCTGGAGATCAGTTTCCGAAAATTTTCTAGGCCCACAAAATTGGGACCCACCTGAGTCAGACCGGAACGATAATTTTCAAAAAAGCTATTGTAGATCGTTGTCCCAAGAGGGATCAGCTGAAATACCACAAAGACAGTCAAAAAAGGCAGAAGAAACAAATATCCCCATCGATTATAACTTACTGCCTTTTTATTGTTGTATTCTTTCATAAACACACCTCCCTGCTGTGCGTTTCTGATCTGTTTTACGCAAAGCCTGCATCAAATTTCCAGAAGCTGAACCTCTCATGCCGGCTCTGGGTTTCCTGCTTATTCTTTGCCGGGGCTGCCGCAGTTTCCGGCAGCCCGACTTGCATATTCCATGTCATCCTTATTTTTGATCCTCTTTATTGTTTTGAAAGAAGAAGTCCTTTTTCGTTTTATTTCTCTTAATAGGTCAATTCCGGATATTTTTCCGTCACTGCCTTGTAGAACAGCTCCAGCGCTTCTTCTTCTGTGGCGCTGTCCTCAAAATAGTTCTTCATAGCATTCTGGAACTCTTCATTACAGCCCTGATCATAGGGAGAAATCTTGCTCAGATCAATGGTATCAATACCAGCCAGGAACTTGGCAATAGGATTCTGCCCCCCAAGGATAGCATCTCCGAAGCTTTCGTCTGTTGCAAGAGCTTCCATAGCACTCTTGTTATTTACGAAATCACCGTCTGCCTTTGCGATCTCTGTCATAATATCCCCATTGACAGTCATATTCAGCATAATATCCTTCACAAGGGTGGGATTATCTGTTCCTGATGCCCCTGCGATCCATGTGCCTCCCCAGAAAAAGCCCTGGGGCCCCTCTGTAACCGCCCAGCCGCCCTGGCTGCCTACGCTGCCTTCCGTATCTCCTGCCATAGAGAAGTCATAAAACCATGCCGGTCCAAAGTAACAGAATACATTGCTCTCCGGATAGAAACCTTTGCTCCAGTCATCACTCCACAGCTCATAGGTCTGAGTCTGCCCTGCGTCTACCATCGCTTTTGACACTTCCACCCATTTTTTCAGATTATCATCAATGTTAATTTTTCCATCTTCCACCCATTTGGTTGTCACATTGTTGGAAAAAACGCGGTAAGTGTCATTGACAGAGGAGGTAATGGCATATCCCTTTTCCTGCAGTACAGCTGCTGTTGCCAGGAAAGTATCCCAGTCAGCCAGAGATTTCTGAACCTCTGCCGGATCGTCTGTTCCCAGAACTTCTTTTGCAATATCTCTTCTGTAGATCAAAAGCCCCGGACAGCCCTGCCAGGAAACACCCTTTAAATTTCCCTCAGAATCTGTCACAACGTCTTTGGTGTACTGGAATTGCTCTTTCAGATCCTCCTCTGTGATACCAAGATCCGCTATATTCATTGTATATTCTGTATTTACATATTTCAGAGCATAATCCGCTTCCATGAGGAAAAGATCGATCTTATCATCCGCCCCTGCATCTGCCTGTGCTAAGAGTTTTGCATCCAGATTGTTCTGGTAGGCATTGTCATCACTGGGTGTAATGTTCCATTTCACCGTAACGTCACCGATCTTTCCAGTCGTCCCATCCACGGCCTCATAGCCGGGATAGTGGTCTGTGAGACGGCTCTTAAATTCTTCATTCCAGCAGTAAATATTCAGGATCTTTCCCTCTTCTGCTTCAGCCATCGCCGGTACTGGTGCCACAGCCATCCCTGTCAGCATCGCTGCTGTTAAAACAACGCTCATTGCTCTTTTTTTCATAGTCCTTTTCCTCCTTTAATATTATGACCGCTGATGTTCTTCACTGATGCGCCTTTAAACAGCACGCCCTCTACAGTAAACTTGTCAATCAGCGCAGTCTTCGAGTTTTCAATCAGGCCGATCAATTTTTCAGCCGCAAGCCTTCCGATTTCCTGTGTATCCTGACAAAGGGTGGTAAGCTTTGGTTCTAAAAATCTCGCAACATTAATTCCATCATAACCTGCTATGGAAATATCCTCCGGAATCCGAAGCCCTCTCTCCCGTATCTCATTGATCCCGCCTATAGTGGAAAAATCATCCGGATAAAGAATACAGGTAGGAGGATCCGAAAGCTCCAGAAGCTCTGCCGTAGCCTGTGCTGCCCGGTCTGCATTCCGATAGGGGATTTCCTTCATATACTCATCCGGGATCTCGACCCCATGTTTTTCCAGTGTCCGGTAAAAACTGCTGAGCCGGTCTCTGGTAACCGAGGAATCCTCTCCATGTATATATGCAATTTTCCGATGGCCCTGATCATAAATATAGCCCGTCAGATCTTCCATCCCGCGAATATTATTGGACACTATGGCAATCCGGCCGTCAAACACATGATCAATAGTAACCAGAGGAATACTGGATCGGATCAATTCCTGAACCTCCTCTGCGTAAAAATCAATACAGGCAATCACCACGCCATCCACACCACGGTAACGGCAATGATCATAGTAACTCATTCTCTGTCCTGAGATATTCCCGCTGGTAAATGTAATGTCATATCCTCTCTGTTCAGCCTCCTTTCGAAACCCCTCCAGAACATGATTAAAGTAATCATGCGTCAGTCCGCTGTTTGCCTCATCCACAAACAGAACTCCCAAATTGTAGCTCCGTTTCGTCTTTAGTATCCTGGCAGAAGAATTCGGAAGATATCCAAGCTCAGCTGCTGTATCCAAAATCAGTTTTCTGGTATCTTCCCCGATATCCGGGTACCCATTCAGCGCCTTACTGACACTGGCCACAGATACATGACATTTCTTTGCGATTTCTTTCATGGATATCATAATGCATTCCTCAATTCCTTTTCTAAATCGTTTTCGTAACTGTATTTTATTATATATCGCACAATTATTCAATATATTTTTTCCTTTTTTTGTCCTTTATTAACATTTTTAGTTAGTTGCATAAAAACTATTCCGTATATTTTCACCGCTTTATTTTAATTTTCACAAATTTTCTCTTTTCTTTCTCGAAACTGTTTCGTATCCTCTGGAATCTTCTTCCTGTTTCCTGCATTTCCCTATTTTTTTGTTCCCTTTCAATGCTCTTTTTCCAAATATTCAGTTGATTTTTTTCTTTATTTCAGGTATACTCACAACAAAAGTAAAATTTTATGAGAATTCCTTTTCTTTTATCATAACTTATTCGTTTTCGTATTATTATTTTCAGTATATTTATTGTGTAATTTATTTCAAATGATCGTACAATCTTTTTGAGGAGGTATTCTTATGAAGTTCGGCTATTTTGACGATTATAAAAAAGAATATGTGATACAAACCCCTGATACTCCCCTCCCATGGATTAACTATCTGGGAACTCAGGATTTCTTTTCCCTCATTTCCAATACCTGCGGCGGTTATAGTTTCTATAAGGATGCAAAACTGATGCGGATTACCCGCTACCGCTACAACAGCATTCCTCTGGACTCCAACGGAAAGTATTATTATATCAATGATAATGGGATCATCTGGAATCCAGGCACCATGCCCTCGCAAACGCCTCTGGATTCCTATGAATGCCGGCACGGACTGGGATACAGCCGCTTCCATTCCTCCAAAAACAGCCTTGAGGCAGATCTGCTTGCCTTTGTTCCTGTAGATGCTCCATGTGAGATCAACCGACTGATCCTCACCAACACCTCTGAAAAAGAAAAGCATATTTCTCTTTTTTCCTATGTAGAATTCTGTCTGTGGAACGCAGTGGATGATGCCTCTAATTTTCAGCGAAATCTAAGCATCGGAGAGGTGGAAATAGAGGGAAGCACGATTTACCACAAGACAGAATACCGGGAGCGGCGCAGGCATTACAGCTTTTTCAGTGTGAACGCCGCTGCCGAAGGTTATGATACCAGCAGAGAAGCATTTCTTGGTTCCGGAAACAGCAATGCATTTCCCCGGGCAGTGGTAGAAAACCGCTCCCGAAATTCTATCGCCCGGGGCTGGTATCCCATTGCCAGCCATCATCTTTGCCTTACCCTAAAGCCAGGCGAAGCAAAAGAGCTGATCTTTCTTCTGGGTTATGGCGAAAATCCAAAAGGACAAAAATGGGCTGCTCCCGGAATCCTTCGCAAGGACGGAGCTCACCGACTTATACAGCAGTTCTCCACCAGCAGTCAGGTGGACGCTGCTTTTGGGAAATTAAAAAACTACTGGGAAGATCTGCTTTCCCGTTTTCAGGTTCACACAAAAGATCCCCATGTAAACCGGATGGCGAACATTTGGAATCAATACCAATGTATGGTAACCTTCAACCTTTCCCGATCTGCTTCCTACTATGAATCCGGCACCGGACGAGGTATGGGCTTTCGAGATTCCTGCCAGGATCTTATTGGTTTTGTCCATCTGGTTCCCAAACGAGCCCGACAAAGAATTTTAGACATTGCTGCCACCCAATTTCCCGACGGCAGCGCCTATCACCAGTACCAGCCTCTCACCAAAATGGGAAATCAGGACATCGGAAGCGGTTTTAATGACGATCCCCTCTGGCTTATTGCTGCTGTTTCTGCTTATTTAAAAGAAACCGGAGATTTTTCTATCCTGGAGGAGTCCGTTCCTTTTGACAATCAGGCAGAATTGGCATCCTCCCTCTACGACCATTTATACCGCTCCTTTTCTTTTACCCGCACCCATCTGGGCCCTCACAAGCTGCCCCTGATCGGCCGGGCAGACTGGAACGACTGTCTGAACCTCAACTGTTTTTCCGAAGAACCCGGAGAATCCTTTCAGACCACAGGCCCTTCTCAGGGACCAGTGGCAGAATCCGTGTTTATTGCAGGAATGTTTGTAAAATATGGAACAGAATTTGCCCGGATTTCCCGCATCATAGGAAAGGAACCAGTCGCCGCCCAGGCAGAAGATGCTGTAGAAGAAATGATTCAGTCCATCCTCACCTCTGGCTGGGATGGTCAATGGTTTTTGCGGGCTTATGATGCCAATTCCCACAAAGTCGGCTCCAAAGAGTGCACAGAAGGAAAGATCTACATTGAACCACAGGGCTTCTGTGTCATGGCTGGTATCGGTATCTCAGAAGGACTTGCTGAAACTGCCCTGAATTCAGTAAAAAAACACCTGGAGACCCCCTATGGCATCATGCTTCTGCAGCCTGCCTATTCCTCCTACCATCCGGAGCTGGGGGAAATCTCTTCCTATCCCCCGGGATACAAAGAAAACGCAGGGATCTTCTGCCACAACAATCCATGGATCGCTATAGCGGAAACCGTTATCGGACGAGGAAACCGCGCCTTTGAAGTATACCGCAAAACCTGCCCGTCCTGTACAGAAGACATCAGTGAGATCCACCGAACAGAGCCATATATTTATTCCCAGATGATCGCAGGGGCGGATGCTCCATCTTTCGGAGAGGCAAAAAACAGCTGGCTGACAGGAACCGCTGCCTGGAGCTTCTGTTGTCTCTCTCAGGCCATCCTGGGGATACAGCCCAGTTATACAGGGCTTATTGTTGATCCTTGTATTCCTCCCGGCTTTGGAGACTTTGAGGTGACCCGCACCTTCCGGGGCAGCCGATATCATATCAAGGTGCAAAATCCCCGCCAGGTACAAAAGGGGGTGCAAAAGCTTCTGTTAGACGGCAATCTGCTTTCCGGAAACGAAATTCCCGTCACCGGAAAAAACACCCTTCACGAAGTGATTGTGATCATGGGATAAAAATGAAAAAGACTCCCCTTATCCAGGGGCTCTCCTGCAGAAAAGCAGAAAGTCTTGAAGCACATGGATAAAAGAAAAATGAAGTTTTATGCAAATAGCTTAATACAGATAAAGGGGATGTTGCAAAATACTCCGGCGGTACCCTTTCGGGTGATTTTTCTCCGAAAACAAACATGTTTTCTGCGAAAAACACACCGAAAATCCACCGGAATTCGTATTTTGCAACACCCCCAAAAACGTTTACCTTTTATGGAATTATTAAATTAAAAATTACCAGCCTTCGCTGCTTCCTCGATACTTACAGCTACAGCTACCGTCATACCAACCATGGGGTTGTTACCTGCACCGATCAGTCCCATCATCTCTACATGAGCCGGTACGGAAGAAGAACCTGCAAACTGTGCATCAGAGTGCATACGGCCCAGGGTATCGGTCATTCCGTAGGAAGCCGGTCCTGCTGCCATGTTATCGGGATGCAGAGTACGTCCAGTACCGCCGCCGGATGCTACGGAGAAGTATTTCTTTCCCTTCTCATTGCATTCTTTCTTGTAAGTACCTGCTACCGGATGCTGGAAACGGGTGGGGTTGGTGGAGTTACCGGTAATGGAAACATCAACGCCCTCTTTCCACATGATGGCTACGCCTTCCGGAACGCTGTTTGCGCCGTAGCAGTTTACCTTTGCCCGAAGACCCTCAGAGTAGGATTTCCGGAACACTTCTTTTACTTCATTGGTGTAGGGATCATATTCTGTCTCTACATAGGTGAAACCATTGATTCTGGCAATGATCTGAGCAGCATCTTTTCCAAGACCATTCAGAATAACCCGCAGCGGTTTCTGACGAACCTTGTTTGCTTTCTCAGCGATACCGATAGCACCCTCTGCTGCTGCAAAAGACTCATGACCAGCCAGGAATGCAAAGCACTCGGTCTCTTCCTCCAGGAGCATCTTGCCCAGGTTACCATGACCAAGACCTACCTTACGGGTATCTGCAACAGATCCGGGAATACAGAAGGCCTGAAGTCCCTCACCGATGGCTGCTGCTGCGTCTGCAGCTCTGCGGCAATCCTTTTTGATAGCAATCGCTGCACCCACAATGTAAGCCCAGCATGCGTTCTCAAAACAAATAGGCTGGATGCCTTTGATCTGGTCATATACATTCAGACCTGCATCCTTAGTGATCTTCTCAGCTTCTTCAATAGAAGCGATACCATAACTATTTAAAACAGAATTGATCTTATCAATACGTCTTTCGTATGATTCAAATAAAGCCATTTCCTGTTACCTCCTCACAATTATTCTTTTCTCGGGTCAATGATCTTAACGGCATCAGCTACGCGGCCATACTGACCTTTTGCTTTCTCCCAAGCAGTGTTGGGATCATCGCCTTTTTTGATGAAGTCTGTCATCTTTCCAAGGCTTACAAACTGATAACCAATGATCTGATCCTCTGCGTCCAGAGCAATTCCGGTAACATAACCCTCTGCCATCTCCAGATAACGGGGGCCTTTTTTCAGTGTGCCGTACGGTACCAACCTGAGAACGCAGACCCTTGCCCAGATCCTCCAGACCAGCGCCGATGGGAAGACCATCCTCAGAAAATGCAGACTGGCTGCGGCCGTAAACGATCTGCAAAAACAGCTCTCTCATGGCCGTATTGATGGCATCACATACCAGGTCTGTGTTCAATGCTTCCAATACAGTACGTCCGGGAAGGATCTCAGAAGCCATAGCTGCAGAATGAGTCATACCGGAACATCCAATGGTCTCAACCAGCGCTTCCTGGATGATACCTTCTTTTACATTCAAAGTCAGTTTGCAGGCACCCTGCTGAGGTGCACACCAGCCAATGCCGTGTGTCAGGCCGGAAATATCTTTCACTTCTTTTGCCTGTACCCATTTTGCTTCTTCAGGAATTGGAGCAGCGCCATGATTAACGCCCTGTGCTACTGGACACATTTCTTCTACTTCTCGTGAATAAATCATTTTAAAACTCCTTTCGATAAGTAATATCATACCCACGGGCAATGTTTCTGTACATTGCCCGTTTGGACTTATTTTCTCATACAAGTCGAAAATTGTCAACGGCGTAGACCGCCTTTTTATGCCCTTTTTATGCGGAATCCATCTATTGCTTTTTCTGCTCCTGCATACTCCAAAGAAACTTTATTCAACTCCGATTTCAGTGCCTGCAAGCTCTTGTCTATGCCCGTTACATCTTATGTAAATGTAAACTTTTTTCACCATTCAGCCGGATATCGGCTACAATATCTTTTTTTCCTGGCATTTCATCACCCCTGCGCAAAATAAAAAAGTACCCTCAGGATCTTATAAAATAAAAAAGAGACAGATAAATTACGGCCTTGCTGATTGCGCAACCCCAGACCTTTTTATACTCAAAAGCAGAATTGCTTATGGGGAAACGCCATCCCTGTAACTGCAGTTGTATAGCCAGGCTAAAAAGGAACTGTTCAACGCCATGAATCTTAAAAATTTCACACACTCCATAAATCAAAAGACGCAGGCAAGCGGATCTATGATCACAAAACACTTGACCAGTTGAGAAGTACCATAAATCTGTTAAAATAATAAAATTTACACTGAACCGGTAACAAACTAGTAACAACAAAAATCCCCAAAAGTTCCGTAACGAAAGCATTTCTGGGGATTTTGGATTCATTTTTTCATAAATCGAGAAAACAATCCAGCTTTTTTACCACAAATTTGGGGGATAGAGCCCCTGATTTTTCAGCTCCTGGATCGCCTTTACCACCATAGCCTTATCTTCCTGATAAGTCACACCGTACCAGCGGTCTTCGGTCTTTAATACCTGAACTGTAGCCTTATCCTCTGCCAGCAGTTCATCCACCACAAAGGGAAGGAAGTATTCGCATTTCAGAGGATTTTTCTTCAGGTTCTCCTGCAGGAAGGCCGGAAACTTCTCTTTCAGCGCGTTCAAAATGCTGGCAGAAAATCCCCACATATTCATGGATACCAGGCTGTCCTCCGGAACTTCCACCCAGGTCTTTCCCTCATCCTCTGTGTAAGCGGCTCCTGTACTGGTTTTTTCAATACGAGTGCGCTCATGAAGACCGGTCAGATACCCATTTTCATCCATCTGGCAGATTCCTCTTGCCACATGTCCGTTCTCTGTGAGCGTATTTTTCAGTATGTATCCCACCATCGCATAGCGGAACTTCTCATCGTCCTGATTGGCTGTAAGGAAATCATAGATCAGCTGAAAGGCCTTGCTTCCGTAATAATCATCCGCATTGATCACTGCAAAGGGGCCGTCCACCTCGTCAATACAGGACAGCACTGCATGTCCGGTTCCCCAAGGCTTCACTCTGCCCTCCGGAACCTCATATCCGGAAGGAATATTCGCAAGACCCTGGAACACATAGGCCACCTCCATGTACTCGGAAACCCGGTTGCCGATGCACTCCCGAAATACTTCCTCGTTTTCTTTCTTAATAATAAATACCGCTTTCTCAAAGCCTGCCCGTCTGGCATCATACAGGGAAAAATCCATGATAATATGCCCCTGTGGATCAATGGGATCAATCTGCTTTAATCCGCCATAGCGGCTTCCCATGCCTGCTGCCATAATTACCAAAACTGGTTTCTTCATACCCTACCTCCTGAATCCTGTTCAATTTTCAACCAAATTCTGACTCTGCCAAAAACCCCTTCCCGGGCTTTCCTTTCTCCGGCCGGACATCTATTCAGTTATAATTTAGTTTACCACGTTCCTTGACAGGATGCAATTTTTTTCCGATTATGATAAAATCAATTACAACCATGCAGTTGATGCACTCTTTACAGGAGGTACCTATGATCACAAATAAACGAACGATTTCCTATAATGACCAATACCTGCGCTGTCAGGGACTTTGCCCCCAAAAATGCGTATTTTTTGATATTGAAACCACCGGTTTTCGGGCTAATACCTCACATCTGTATCTGATCGGAGCCGCAGTCTGGCAAACGGAAGATACCTGGCTCATTTTTCAGTGGATGGGAGAACGTCCCCAGGAGGAAACTGGCCTGCTCCGCAGCTTTGCCGGTTTTCTTAACCATTATGATACCATTATCCACTTTAACGGAAACCGGTTTGATATCCCCTATCTGGAAGAAAAATATGAGCAGTATCAAATTCCTTCTCCCTTTTCCGAAAAAAAGTCTGTGGATCTGTATCAGGATTTCAGGCCTCTAAAATCTTTTCTGAAGCTGGAGCGCATGAACCAGAAATCCCTGGAGACCTTTCTTGGATGGAACCGGGATGACCAGTATGACGGGGGACAGCTTATTCCGCTGTACCGGGAATTTTGCAAAACTTTCAGTGAAGAAACGCTGGGACTTCTGCTGCTCCACAATCAGGAGGATGTAGCCGGTATGTTCACCCTCTCCAGCCTTTACAGCTATGTAAGCTTTTTCCAAAGCTCCATCTCCCCTATGTCCTGGGAACTGTTAACAAACCGGAACGGCTGCCAGGAGCTGCTGCTTTCCTTTTCCCTGCCGGTTCCGGTTCCGGTTCCAGTATCCCATTCTCTTGAGATGGGTTATCTCACCCTGCAGAGAAACACAGGGAAACTATTGATCCCCATCCTTCAGGACACCTTGTATTACTTTTTCCCGGATTACAAAAATTATTACTACCTGCCTCAGGAGGATCAGGCCATTCATAAAAATGTGGCTGCTTATGTGGACAGGCAATATCGGCAGCCAGCCAAGGCCAGCAACTGCTACATCAAACAGGAGGGCCGCTTTCTTCCCCAGCCAAAGGATTATTTTACGCCTGCTTTCCGAAGATCCCACAAAGATACCTTTTCCTGGTTTCTCTGGAAGGACGAATATCTCCAGGATCCGGAATTTCTCAAAAACTATCCAAAGCTTCTTCTGGAAAGCCTGGAGAATTAAAGCACACCCGATTTTCTTTTTCTCTGGCACTGCAGCTGCCATTCTATTATTTCCATTAAGGAGGAATTCCAATGAGTAAAATAAATGTTCAGAATCTCACCCGAGATTACGGTTCTGGCAAAGGAATCTTCAACCTGTCCATCCAGGTGGAGCAAGGAGAGGTTTTTGGATTTTTAGGTCCTAACGGAGCAGGAAAGACCACAACCATCCGTCATTTAATGGGGTTTATCAAACCGAAAACCGGAAGCTGCCGTATCGATGGACTGGATTGCTGGAAACACCGAGACTTGATTCAAAAAAGACTGGGATACATTCCCGGAGAAATCAATTTTTTTGATAATATGACAGGAATAGAATTTCTCAAGTTTTTATCCGACTACCGAAATATGAACAGGAGCACTCGAGTACCGGAACTGCTGGAACGATTTGAATTAGACCCCAAAATCAAGATCAAAAAAATGAGCAAGGGAATGAAACAGAAGCTGGGGATTGCTGCTGCCTTTATGCATGACCCCGATATCCTGATTTTAGATGAACCTACCAGCGGACTTGACCCTTTGATGCAGACCCGCTTTATCCAACTGATCACGGAAGAAAAAAGGAAAGGCAAAACCATTCTTTTATCCAGCCATATCTTTGAGGAAGTGGAACGCACCTGCGACCGTATCGGCATGATCCGAAACGGAACGCTGACTGCCGTTGATTCTGTTGAAACATTACGGGAACGCCATATGCGCACCTACAGAGTCCATTTAGACTCACCGGAACTGGCAGAATGTTTTGCAAACGATTTCCATGGAAAATGCGATGGAAATACTGTCACAGTGTCGGCAAAACAAAGTCTTGAAACAATCTTTATGAATTATTACGGAGGTGACAAACATGCTTAACACCGCTTTGTACAAACGGGAAATGAAAGGCAGTCTGAAAATGCTTGTTATATTTGCTGCTGTCCTATCCATGTACGTTTCTATTATCATTGGCATGTACGATCCCAGGATGATGAAAACGCTGGACAGTTTTTATGAAATAATGCCTGAACTCATGGCGTCAGTGGGAATGACCGCCGGAGCAACCAGCCTCATTGGTTTTATGATCTCCTATCTTTATGGATTTGTATTATTGGTTTTTCCCATGGTATTTTGTATTTTACGGGGAAACGGCCTTGTTGCCAGATACGCAGAGAGAGGGGCATTGGTGGCTTTGCTGGCTGCACCGGTAAAACGAAGAACAATTGCAGCAACCCAGGCATCCGTTCTTATCAGCGGAATACTGCTGCTGGATCTCTATACAACCGGACTGGAGATCGCAGTCGCCCAGGTATGTTTTCCCAACCAACTTGCAAGATGGGATCTCTTGAAATTAAATGGCGCTCTTTTCTGTCTGCACCTTTTGATCGGCAGTATCTGCTTTCTTGCGTCCTGCATTTTTTCAGATACGAAATACAGTCTTGCGTTGGGAGGTGGGGTTCCAGTATTTATGTATATACTCCAAATGCTGGCAAACACCGGTAAAAAGGCGGAAGCAGCAAAATATTTTACATTCTTTACCCTCTTTGATGCAAAGGGGATCATAGCAAATGAAAGCAGCGCCATTGTTGGTGCATTACTTTTAGGTATTGGAGCCATTGTGCTTTTTATCACGGGAATTGTGATATTCTGCAAAAAAGATCTGCATCTTTAAATGGCAGTCCTTTTTATGATCAAGATCCGCCCTGCCCGTATGGCAACCCATTTTATCAGCTCTCACACAACTCAAAAAGGCTGCCGCAGCATACATCCAGTGTATACTGCGGCAGCCTTTTACTGTTTTATTTATCCATTTTCAGTTCTTTCAAAAACTGTACTTTGCGCTTACTCTTCCTCAGCTGTTTCATCCTGTGCAGGAGCTGCCTCCAGGGCCTTCATGCTCAGGCTGATCTTTTTATCAGCTTCATTGAAGTCCACTACCTTTGCAGTGATCTCCTGTCCAACCTTCAGTACATCTGCAGGCTTATCCACATGATCATGAGAAATCTGAGAAACGTGAAGCAAAGCATCTACGCCAGGCTCCAGCTCAACAAAAGCACCAAAGTCTGTCATCCGTGCCACCTTACCGGTAACCACGTTGCCTGCTGCAAACTTTTCAGCAGCATTCAGCCACGGATTCTTCTCCGGGAACTTCAGGCTCAGAGCAATCTTCTCACCGCTGATATCCTTGATCAGTACAGTCAGATTCTCGCCAACCTTGAACACCTTCTTGGGATTCTCCACATGACCCCAGGACATTTCAGAGATATGAAGCAGACCGTCTGCTCCTCCCAGATCAATGAATGCACCGAAATCGGTCACATTCTTTACAACACCCTCTACCGTATCGCCTACAGCGATTCTCTCAAACAGGGCCTTCTGCATCTCTGCCTTCTTAGCCAGCAGAAGCTGCTTACGGTCACCGATGATTCTTCTTCTTCTGGGATTGAATTCAGTAATCACAAATTCAATCTCCTGACCTGCATACTTTTCCAAATTTTTCTCATAAGTATCTGAAACCAGGCTGGCAGGAATAAATACTCTGGCCTCATCTACAACAACGCTCAGTCCGCCGGCCAGAACCTGAACCACCGGAGCAGTCAGAACTTCCTGATTGTTGAATGCTTCTTCCAGTCTCTTGTTTCCTTTTTCTGCTGCAAGTCTCTTATAGGTCAGAAGGATCTGTCCTTCTCCGTCATTCACTTTCAGAACCTTTGCTTCCAAAGTATCATTCACATGTACCAGATCGCGAAGGTCTACGTTTGACTCATTGGTATACTCATTTCTGGTAATAATACCATCTGCTTTACATCCGATGTTCAGGATAATCTCATCTTCCTTAACATCGATGACAGTACCTTCAACTACCTCTCCGTTATGAATTGTCTTAAATGATTCTTCCAGCATCTGTTCAAAACTTAATTCAGACATTGTTTTGAAACCTCCTCTATCAAATTATTTGGGGTAGACGCCCCTGCTGTAATACCTACGCAACTCCTGGATGACAGTAGTCGAATATCCAAATCAACGAGTGTCTGTATATAGTAAGTATTTGCACATTCTTTTTTGCATATTTCAAATAACTTCTGTGTGTTGGAACTGTGCTTTCCGCCAATAACGATCATCGCATCTGCCTGTGCGGCAATCTTTCTGGCTTCCGTCTGGCGTTCCTCTGTTGCATTACAGATGGTATTCAAAATATCAGGAATATCATACCGCATTTTCGAAATAATTTCAACTAATTTATCAAATTTCTTGTAATTAAATGTCGTCTGGCTTACAATGCACAGGGGACGATTGGTTTTTGGCCGGAAATTCAGGGCTTCTTCCTCTGTCTCCACCACTGTCACAGGCCCCTCTGACCAGCCGCAGATACCTTCCACCTCCGGATGAGAAGCATTTCCAATGATGATCATCTCATATCCCTGACCGCTCTTTTCTTGTACGATCCTGTGAATTTTTTTAACAAATGGACAGGTGGCATCCACCAGGTTCAGTCCCTGAGCCTGAATTTTTTCATAGATCCGCTTCGGCACTCCATGGGAACGGATGATCACCGTTCCTTCCCGGATCTGTTCCAGCTCCTGCTCTTCCTGTATCACATTGACACCCTTTTCCTCCAGATCCCGCACCACCTCCTCATTGTGTATGATAGGGCCGTAGGTATAGATAGGCTTCTTCCCCTTTTCTACCTGCTCGTATACCTGGTTCACGGCACGGCGCACACCAAAGCAAAAGCCTGCGGTCTTTGCCACAATCACCTTCATTTCTGTTCCTCCCAATCTTATCCCTTCCAGTGGGTCTCCTCCAGCTTTTGAACATTTATCCGTTTCCCCCTGGTCAGTTCTCTTCCGTCTTTTATCTGGCGTTTCTCTTCTGTTTTTCCTTTTTATCTTCTCTCATTGGCCAGAGTTACAATGGTCTGCACCACTTCCTCAATCCCCATATCGGAAGTATCCAGATACACCGCATCCTCTGCCTGACGCAACGGTGCAGTCTCACGGTGCATATCCCGATAATCCCGCTCTTCCATCTCCCGCTCGATCTCCTCAAGACTGCACTCCACACCTTTTGCCTGGAGTTCCAGAGCCCGGCGCTTTGCCCTGGCCCCGGTACTGGCGGTAAGATAGATCTTCAGCTGCGCCTTCGGCAGGATCATTGTCCCGATGTCTCGTCCATCCATCAGCACATCGTACCTGGCTGCCATCGTGCGCTGCAATTCCAGCAGCTTTTTCCGGACAATGGGCTTTGCGGAAGATTTGCTGGCCATCTGACCAACTTCCTCTGTGCGGATCAGACCAGTGACATTTTCCCCATTTAAATAGAGCTGCTGCTCCCCTCCCTCATAGGATATGGTCACTTCAATCTGATCCAGCGCTTTTACCAGCTGTTCCTCCTGCTCATAATCCACCTGATTTCTCAAAAGGTACAGTGCGATCGTCCGATACATGGCTCCTGTATCTACATAAACAAATCCCAGCTCTCTGGCCGCTGCCCTGGCTATCGTACTTTTTCCCGCTCCTGCCGGCCCGTCAATGGCAATATTAAAACTCACAACGTTTCCTCCTGTTCTCATATAAAACTATTTTCTTATTAACCGAAAGCCGCTCTCCTGTCCTGCTTTTCTTTTATGGATCCGCTCTCTCCCATAATTCTGTTTTTGAAGCCCTGCCCCTTATCAAGAAGTTTCCTCGCGGATCCCTGTTCCCGCCGCATATCCTGTCGACCAGGCGATCTGCAGGTTAAATCCTCCGGTCACTGCGTCCAGATCCAGCACCTCCCCTGCAAAATAAAGTCCGGAAACAAGCTTGGACTCCATAGTCTGAGGATTCACTTCCTTCACCGACACCCCGCCTCTGGTGATAATCGCCTCCGAATATCCCCGGAGCCCGGTGATGGTCAGCGAAAAGGCCCTGGTAATCTGGATCAAACGTTCCCGTTCCTCCCTGGAAACATCATGGATCGCCTTTTCCGGTGAGATTTTGCTTCTGGCGATCATCACCGGTATCAGCTTTGCCGGATACAAGGATTTTAAACTGTTTTTAAACTGCCTGTTTTTGTTTTCCTCAAATTCCCGCAAAATCCGAGCCTCCAGCTGTTCCCGGCTCAGGGCCGGCTTCAGATCAATAAAAAGCTCCAGAGGGCGGGTTTTCAACTGCTTTTGTATGTGGCTGCTGGCACTTAGGATCAAAGGTCCTGTAACTCCGAAATGGGTGAACATCATTTCTCCAAAATCCTGGTACAGCACCTTTTTTCCATCCTTCACCGTCACCTTCACATTCCGAAGAGAAAGTCCCTGGAGAAGCCGTGCATCCTCCTCCTTTACCGTAAGCGGAACCAGCGCCGGGGATAACTCTGTCACCTGATGCCCCATCTCCCTGGCAAACCGGTAGCCGTCCCCGGTAGAGCCTGTAGAAGCGTAGGAGAGTCCCCCTGTCGCCACGATCACCGCATCTGCGTAACATATGCTTCCGTTAGAAAGCTCCACACCTGTCACCTGAGAATCCCTTTGACAGGATTTCCCTCCCTGTTTTTCTGACCGGCTTTTTTCTTCGCAAAGATGGGGTTCCGCCGCCAAAAGAAAGGATCCGTCATTCTTCCTCTTCTCATTTTCCTCATCAATCCCACCGCTGCTTTTTATCAGCACCCGTTCTACTGCTGTTTTCAGTCGTATCTTCACTCCCAGCCGTTTCAGCTCCCTCTCCAGGGCACTGATCACATCTGAAGAATGATCCGACTGGGGAAACACTCTGCCGCCCCGTTCTGTCTTAATCTTCATGCCGCAGCGCTGAAAAAAATCCATCACATCCTGATTGGTAAATCCATAAAAAGCGCTGTAAAGGAATTTTCGGTTTGTACACACACTTTCAAACAGAGTGTCCATATCGCAGTCATTGGTAAGATTACATCTGCCTTTTCCGGTAATGTAAATTTTTTTTCCCAGCTTCTCATTTTTTTCCAGCAGCTCCACCTCATGGCCGCATCCTGCCGCCCAGATAGCTGCAAACATCCCGGCAGCGCCGCCGCCGACCACAATCACTCGCTTCATTTCATTCCCTTTCCGATCGCCCCGTCCTTCTCATTTTCCGGAAAAGGACGCAGCTCCATGCTCTCTTCCAGAAGGTTGATCTCATCATTTCCAAAAATCTGATAGTCACCCAAAACCTGTTCCACCTGTTTCAAACGCTGCATTACCTGTCCCCTGTGACGTTCATACAGCACTGCGGTCAGAGCATTCAGAACAGCCATGGGGGCTGTGAGAGACTGAATTCCCAGATCAGTATGACTCCCGGCTGTCAGTTTGCAGGAAGAGTACAGATTCAGAGGAGAATGTTCCCTGTCTGTGAGCGTGATCACTGCTGCCTGTCTGCTGTCTGCAAACTCCAGAAGCTTCAATGTACGCATAGAATACCTGGGAAAACTGATGCCAAACACTGCATCCCTTCCGCTTAAAGAGATCATCTGTTCCAGCAATTCATGATCACTGGAGCTGTCCACCAACACCACATGATCCAGCACCAGCCTCAGTTTTCCATACATCCAGGCTGCAAGAGGCGCAGAATTTCTAAGGCCCACCAGATAAACTGTATCAGCCTGTTCCAGTATCCCTGCCGCCTGCTCAAAGCTCTGGCGATCCAGATTCTGAAGCGTCCGCTCCAGTTCCAGTATCTCCAGTCTTAACATATTTTCCAGAATTTTTTCAGGAGCCGGAATCCGTTCTTCCTTCTGCCCCATCCTGTCCATTTTCTTTCCGGTCTCCCGGTTTCTTTCCGCAGCGCCTTCCCGCCTGCACTGCCCGTTTTCTTTATCCTGATTTTTGCGTTTTTTTCTGCTCCGCCAATGCTGTTCCTTCACTTGCCTGTTCTCCATCTGCACATTCTAATTCAAACCAAAATTCCACGCCGTCTTCCAGATTTCTCACCCCATAATCCTGGTGGAAGGAATCCATGATCGCCTTCACGATGGACAGCCCCACTCCGCTGCCTCCATACTCTCTGGTCCTGGCCTTATCTACCTTATAAAATTTTACCCAGATCTGATCCAGATCCTCCTCCGGAATGGGAAGTCCTGTGTTTTTCACACTGACGCGAACTTTTTCCCTTATCCGTTCTGTCCGGATTATGACCTTCCGTTCCCCGTCCACATGATTCAGCGCATTGCTCAGATAGTTGGTCAGCACCTCTTCCACCTTGAACTCATCTCCCCACACATGAACGCTGTCCACACCCTGATATTCCATGGCAGCCTCTTTCTGCTGCGCTAAAATCTGGGCAGACTGAAGCTTCCCCTGAATCAAAGCTACCACATCAAACCGCTCCATTGTCACCTGGTCATTGCCAAACTCCAGTTGATTCAAGGTCAGAAGCTTTTGTACCAAAGTATTCATTTTTCCTGCTTCATCCACGATCACATCACAGTAAAATTCCCGGCTCTCCGGATCATCATTTACACATTCCTGCAGTCCCTCCGCATAACCCTGAATCAAAGCAAGGGGGGTTTTCAGCTCATGGCTCACATTGGAGAGAAATTCCTTGCGCATCTCATCAATCTGCTCTTTTTTCTCAATATCCCTCTGAAGCTGATTATTGGCAGACTTCAGCTGGGAAATGGTCTGCTCCAGCCGCTCTGACATCTGATTAAAGTGCTCTCCCAGCTGCCCGATCTCATTTTCCCCGCCGCTGGTATATTTGGCATCAAAATCCAGGGCAGCCATTCTCCTGGACAATTCCGTAAGCTCTCCGATGGGACTGGCGATTTTTCTGGAAATCCATCCGATCACCAGAAAGCTGAACAGCGCCACTGCGATGGTGACAAAGGTTACAAACTCATTGGAAATCTCTGCCGTAGTCCGCATACTCTCCAGGGGGATTCTCATGATAAAATAGTCTCCCCGGTTCAGGATCCCCCACATCTCCAGATACTCCGTCTGGATCATCGTATCCTGTTTCCTCTGTATCGTATACATCTGTGTTTTTCGCAGCACCTCCGCCTCATCCGTATCCAGTCCGCTGTAATACCCGAAAAAGCGTCCTGCCATCAGTGTGCTGTTGCTCTCCGTTGTCCGCAGGATGATCTCAAAATTCTGATTCATCACTACCAGCGTGATGTTATTGGAAATACAGATGTCGCTGAAGGAGGTGGTGAAGTAGTTTTCATCAATCCCATCCTCCGTAATGTGCTCATCAATCAGCCGATATGCCTTTACCATGGTTTTCTGCATTTTAGTCAGGTAATACTTCTCCTGAAAAAAACTGTTCAGGAGAAGATTGGCTGCCAGGGTCAGCGTCATCAGGCCGATAAAAACCGCTGCGATCTGCTTGGCGATTGACCGTCTCATTCATCCACCTCAAATTTATAGCCCATGCCCCAGATCGTCTTGATCATTTCTCCCCGCTTGCCCATTTTACTGCGGAGCTTCTTCACATGAGTATCTATGGTTCTGGCATCTCCAAAATAATCATAATTCCATACGCTGTTTAAGATTTTTTCTCTGGAAAGGGCCAGTCCCTTGTTCTCCACGAAGTAATTTAAAAGTTCAAATTCTTTATAGCTTAGATCCACATTTTTCCCATCGATCAAAACCTGATGCGCGCCCCGGTTGATCTCTATCGGTCCTGCCTTCAGGGTCTCCTCCTGATTCATCCCGCCGCTCCTGCGCAAAATTGCTTCCACCCGGGCCACCAGGATCTTGGGACTGAAAGGCTTTGTGATATACTCATCCACTCCCAGTTCAAATCCCAGAAGCTCATCCTGCTCGCTGCTCTTTGCTGTCAGCATGATGATAGGCACCTTAGAAAGTTTCCGTATCTCCCTGCACACCTGCCATCCATCCATCTTAGGCATCATCACATCCAAAAGCACCAGGGCAATATCCTTAGTATTAAAGAAAATATCAATGGCTTCTGCTCCGTCTGCTGCCTCCAGCACTTCAAAATCTTTTTTCACAAGAAAATCTCTCACCAGCTTACGCATCCGGCTCTCATCATCTACCACTAAGATTTTTAAAATATCCATATCTATTCCTCCTCTCAGGCCGTCCTGCCGGACAGGCCTGACCCTTTTTGACTTAAGATCAGCGCCCCTGTACTAAGAACAAAAGAGCCCCTGTACAACGATGCTAACACTCTTTTATGACAAATATGTGAACAGTCCTAGATAATTTCAAACAGGCCGATCTTGTTTTTGATCTCCTGCATCTTCTGATCCGTCTCTGCAATGGTATTGGCTGCCTCCAAAAGAGCCTGACTGATTTCCTCAATTCCTTCAATGCTTTCAATATCTTTCTTATAGCGAAGCTGATGTTCCAGACTTGCCCAGAAATTCATGGCAATGGTTCGGATCTGTACCTCCACCCGCATGATCTGCTTTCCCTTGGCAAAAAACACCGGTATCTCCACAATCATATGATAACTGCGGTAACCGTTGGGTTTGGGATTGCGTATATAATCTTTGATCCTCACGATCCGCAGATCATCCTGGCGCATCAAAAGCTTTACGATATCATAGATATCATCAATAAAATTGCAAATAATTCGTATTCCCGCCACATCATTCAAATTCTTTGTGATGGTGCGCACGCTTACCTCCAGACCGTTCTTTTTCAGCTTCCGGTAAATGCTCATAGGACTTTTTACTCTGCTTTCAATGCTGGCAATAGGATTTCTCTTATACCGCACAGAAAACTCACGATCCAGCACCTCAAATTTAGTCTTTACCTCCTGTATGGCGCACTCATACATCATCATCAGTTCTTCAAACTGTTTTGTTTCCTCAAAAATCTCCATTGCAGAATTCCTTTCCTGCTTTTTTGTATCCATATTCTCCTGCATCTTTCTTCCTCTCCTGCGGCCCCTGCACGGCTGACTACTCACTTATGGCCACTCCGCTTCGCTCCGGGCCGATATAATGTCTAGCGACATTATCTTATGATCGCCCTGCGATCACAAGAGGCCTCCGGCTCGGATGGCCACTCCGCTTCGCTCCGGGCCGATATAATGTCTAGCGACATTATATCATAAACGCAAAAACTGCGGAACCCTTGCTGCTGGTATTCCGCAGTTTTGTTATCCAAAAATTTTCTTTCTCCCCTGTTCCTGCTATTTGTCCCCATAATGATACCTGCAGGCCAATATAAATACATTCTGCTCATCGATTCTATAAATCAGCCGATCCTTATCATTGATCCTGCGGCTCCAATATCCGGCCAAATTTCCAGTTAATGGTTCCGGCTTTCCGATACCCTCATTTCCATTTCGGCAAATATCTTTAATCAGCTCATTAATTTTTTTCAGCGTTCGGCGATCCTCTCTCTGCCAATAGGTATAATCTGCCCAGCCATTGTCAGTAAAAACCTTATTCATCCGCATCTGTCTCGATTAACTCATGAATTGAAAAGCCCCCACGTTCTAACTGTTTTTTAGATTCCATCAGCCAATCATAGTTTGCTTTATTACCCATTACATAGATATTTTCCATCAGATTATTATAGGACTCCTCCGACATCATCACCACATTCCTATTGTCCTTTCTGGTGATTATCATAGTTTCATAATCATCTGTAACTTTATCCATGTAAGTTTTCATGTTCTCTCTCAAATTTGTATAATTAACAGCCAGCATATAATTGCCTCCTTTTCTGTACAGTTTTCTGTACTTATATTATACTGTACAGTTTTCTGTACGTCAAGTGTCTTTTATTTTAATATGGGTTTCAAAATTCCTTCCTTGCATATTCACTGATCTGTTGATTACCTAGTAAGCAAAAGTAATCAACACACATCCAAAAACCTTCTGCTTACCAACGCAAAAACTGCGGAACCTTTGTTGCTGGTATTCCGCAGTTTTTCTCATGGAGTAGACGGGAATCGAACCCGTGTCCGAAAGCCAATTCACTGTCCTTCTACTATCATAGTCAGTTATTTATCATTCCCTCCGACAGCCGGGAACTGACACCTGACTGCCTTTGGTAGCTTCATGATACGCCCGCATGCGCAAAGCTTAGCATACGTCGTTTCCTGCATAGTCGATGCCTGGATCTTAAAGTGCAGGTGCTCTAAGTCAGACAGCTGCCATTAGGCAGCGATTGCTAAATTATCTTCAGCGTTTATATTTATTGTCGCGATTTGACGCATCGCCTGCGGATAGCTTCTCCAGCTGCATAACCCCCGTCGAAACCTTTACTACCCCGAATCTTTTTCTTAATTAGTATAATCAACTTCCGGCAAACTGTCAATCTTCTTAAGAAAACTTGTCAAAACTTTTGTAACCCCTCAGCCATGTACAAAATTACAGAAATCTGAATTCAAACTGGTTTGAAAACAAAGATTTTTCTATATTTTGGATAGGGCGTTCTGCCATAAGCGAGAATTTTATCTGCTGCGGCAGGGAAAAAGTCTGTAAAGCAGCCAATTCCAGCTGTTATGACTGAACTGTTACAAACTTTTATTGCAGACTCAAAGATTTCTCACCTTAAATTCCTTCTCTGCCTCCCTGCGCTGATCCTTCTTGGCAATATCCTGGCGCTTGTCATAAAGTTTTTTACCCTTGGCCAGGCCGATCTCCACCTTGGTCAGGCTTCCTTTAAAATATACCCGCAAAGGCACCAGAGTATACCCTTTTTCTTTGATCTTTCCCGCGATCTTATTGATCTCATACCGATGCAGAAGAAGCTTGCGCACCCGAAGCGAGTCTTTGTTAAAAATATTTCCTTTTTCATAAGGGCTGATGTGCATTCCGTAGATCATCACCTCCCCCTGCTCAATGCGGATAAAGGATTCCTTGATGCTGCATTTCCCCAGGCGCAGAGACTTTACTTCCGTCCCTGCCAGGGAAATGCCCGTCTCATAGGTATCCTCTATAAAGTAATCATGATATGCTTTCTTGTTATTGGCAATTAATTTGATACTTTCCTTCGCCATATATTCTCCTCCCAGCGCCTCCGCTTTCCAAGTAAACTTCTTCTGCCATTCCCTGTTTTTCTAAAAATACCTGCATCCTATATCTGTCAGAAAAATATCTGCTTTTGGGAAACGCTTCGCCGTTTCCTCTACATTATCCCCTTCCGGCCTCAGCGGCGTTTCTCCGCGCCCTCCTCTGCCAGGCCGAAATCAACCGTTCTGGCATCTTTATCTGCTCCCAGAACCCGGATTTTGATCTTTCCCCCCAGCCGGTATACCTTTCCAAAATTCATCCCCACCATATCCCAGGTCTCCTCCCGGTAGATATAGTGATCATCCAGCATATTGGACACGTGGATCATGCCCTCCACTGTATTGGGCAGCTCCACATACATTACATAGGCAGTGATGCCGCAGATCACGCCCTCATACACCTGGCCAATGTGTCTCTCCATATATTCAGCCTTCTTCATTCGCTCTACTTCCCGCTCCGCTTCCTCCGCAGTGCGTTCTGTTTTGCTGGACTGCTCCGCAACCCCGGTGAGTATGGCCTCATAATGCTCCCGCTTTTTCTGATCCATCCGCCCCCGCAGAACATCCTTGATGATCCTGTGGATCTGCAGATCCGGGTATCTGCGGATCGGAGAAGTAAAATGGCAGTAATACTTAGCTGCCAGTCCAAAATGTCCTGCACATTCCGGCGCGTATTTTGCCTGCTTCATGGAGCGCAGCGTCAGCCGGCTGATCATGGATTCTTCCGGAGAATCCTCGATCCTTTCCAAAAGCTTCTGGATCTCCTTGGGATGAACCTCATCCTTCATGGTCTTTATTCCAAATCCAAAATTCCGGATAAACAACGACAGCTTCTCCATTTTCTCCGGATCCGGGCTCTCATGATTTCTGTATACAAAGGGAATCTCCCGCCAGAAAAACTCCTCTGCCACGGTCTCGTTGGCGATCAGCATAAAATCCTCAATCAATTTGGTGGCCCGATTCCGCTCACAGGCCCTGATCTCCACCGGAACTCCCTGGTCATTTAAGATCAGTTTGGACTCCGGAAAGTCAAAATCAACGGCTCCCCGCTTATGTCTCTTTTTTCTCAGTATCCCGGACAGCTCCTCCATCTGGAAAAACATGGGTACAAACTCCCGGTATTCTTCCGTCAGGCCGGGATCCTGCTGTTCCAGGATCTTTGCCACTGCAGTGTAGCTCATCCTTTTATCCACCCGGATCACCGTCTCCGCCACCTCATGGGAGACCACTTTTCCCTTCTGATCAATCTCCATCAGACAGCTTAAGGCCAGACGATCCTCCCCCTGGTTCAAAGAGCAGATCCCGTTGGACAGGCGATGCGGCAGCATGGGGATCACCCGGTCCACCAGATATACGCTGGTCCCCCTCTTTAAGGCTTCCCGATCCAGGGCGCTGTTTTCCTGCACATAATTGGACACATCTGCAATGTGTACCCCCAGATGATAAAGCTCCCCATCAAAGGAGAGGGACACTGCATCATCCAGATCCTTGGCATCCTCCCCGTCAATGGTCACCATAGGCAGCTCCCTTAAATCCTTTTTCCCGGCCATATCTGCCTCCGAAATCCGCTCTGGAATCCGTTCTGCCTGATTTAGCACCTTCTCCGGATACTCAAAGGGCAGCTCATAGCCATAGATCACTGACAGAATGTCTGTCCCCGGATCATTTTTGTGCCCGATGATCTGTTTGACCGCTCCCTCCGGGTTCTTTCCATTTGTGCCGTAATCTGTGATCTCTGCCAATACCTTGTGCCCATCCACAGCTCCCCGGCTTTTTTCTCTTGGAATAAAAATATCATAGAGGATCCGCTGATTATCCGGGACCACAAAACCATAGTTCCGGCTTTGTTCGTATGTGCCGACCAGTTCTTTGATCCCCCGCTCCAAAACCTTTACCACAGTTCCCTCTGCACGCTTTCCTCCCGTCTGGGGGAGCAGCATGATCTGCACAGTATCCTTGTGCATGGCGCCATGGCTCTCCTCCTCCGGAATAAAAACGTCTTCCTCCTGCCCTTCTATCTCCACAAAACCAAACCCTTTTGGATGAGCAATGTAGGTTCCCACCAATGCCTGGGAATGAGCCTTTCGATATTTTCCATGCTTGCTGACCTCGATTTTCCCCTCCTGCATCAGGGCGTTTAACAGTTCCCGCAGCATAGGGCGATCCTCTTTTGCCACCTGAAGGATCATGGCCAGCTCTTTTTCCTTCATGGGCACATAGAGCCGATCGCACATCATATCGTAGATTACCTTTTTCCGCTTTTCAAAAATCTCCTGTTTATCCATATCATCCTTTCTAAAAACGCTCCTGCACGCCCGTCCGGCTGTGTCGGTATCCCAATTTTGGACTACTTTCCTATATCATAAAAAGGCCGTCGCAAAACGCAACGGCCCTTTTGCCCGAATTTCATCTTAGAAGTTCAAATTCAGGATAACTGCAATTAAAATAAATCCAACAGCCAAAATCTTTGTGAATTTCACAAGATTTCCTTCCATAGAACGGGCCTTATTCTTGCCCCAGTAGGTTTCTCCCAGACCGCCAATAGAGCCAAGTCCTGCATCTTTACCTTCCTGAGCCAAAACAAGCACAGTCAATGCTATACATATTAAAATAAAAATGATTGTTAAAAACGTTCTCATACTACACCTCCTATGCCATACTTGTACAGTGTACCACAGGATTTCCAGGAATTCAACTGCTATTTCAAATTTTCTCCCGATTTTTCTTTTAATTTTCCTCCTGACTTATACAGATCCTGGAAGCAGGAAGAAAAAATGACGGTTTCATTTTACGGAGCAAAGGGATTTTCATAGAATGCATGAATTCCAAGTCCGTCCTCGATTCGCAGAAGCCGGTTATATTTGGCAGTCCGTTCTCCCCGGCAGGGTGCTCCTGTCTTGATCTGACCAGAACCCATAGCCACCGCAAGATCTGCGATCATGGTATCCTCCGTCTCTCCGGAGCGATGGGAGATCACAGTCCGATAACCGTTTTTATGCGCCAATCCGATGGCCTCAAAAACCTCTGTCAGGGTCCCAATCTGATTGACCTTCACTAAAACCGCATTGCCGGCCTTCTTTTCAATTCCTGTCTGTATTCGTTTGGGATTGGTGACAAAAAGGTCATCTCCCACCAGCTGGATCCTCTCCCCCAGCCGTCTGGTCAGCTCCTGCCAGCCCTCCCAGTCATTTTCATCCAGCCCATCCTCGATAGAAACAATGGGAAACTGACTGCAAAGATCTTCATAATAACAGATCATCTCCTCAGAAGTCCGGTAAACCTCCCGACCAAACATCCGGCTCTCCCCCGGAAAATAGTAGGCACGTTTTGTAGTATCGTACAGTTCGCTGGAAGCTGCATCCAGAGCAATGGCAAGATCTTTTCCCGCACTGTAGCCCGCCTTTTTTACAGCCTCGCAGATTACCTGCAAAACCTCCTTAGAATCCTTTAAATCTGGAGCAAAGCCTCCCTCATCCCCCACTGCAGTGCCCAGTTTCCGCTCCTTAAGCAATGCTTTCAGCGTGTGATAGGTCTCTGCGCACATCCGAAGCCCTTCAGAAAAATCCACTGCCCCTATGGGCATGATCATAAACTCCTGGAGATCCACCGTATTGTCTGCATGGCATCCCCCGTTTAAGATATTCATCATGGGGACCGGCATAGTGCGGGCCGCAGCGCCTCCAAGATAACGGTACAAGGGAAGATGCAAAGATTTGGCTGCCGCATCCGCCGTGGCCATGGAGATCCCCAGGATTGCATTGGCACCCAGTCTGGACTTATTTTCTGTGCCATCCTCCTTCCTTAAAATCTGATCGATCCGTTCCTGACTGTACACATTTTCTCCAATGATCACATCCGCTAATATGGTATTTACATACTCGCAGGCTTTTTCAACCCCTTTTCCCTGAAAACGCTTTTCGCCGTCCCGAAGCTCCACCGCTTCATGCTCTCCTGTGGAAGCTCCGGAAGGCACTGCCGCTCTGCCGACACTCCCATCCTCCGTCAGAATCTCCACCTCAACCGTGGGGTTTCCCCTGGAATCTAATATCTCTCTGGCATAAACATCCGTAATTTCCATAAAATTGCACATTTTAAATGATTTACCTCCTGTTATACTTAGGTTACGGATAGTTTGCCCAAAGAATCCAATAATAATCAGTACCAACAATGAAAAAAACACCGATACAGAAGTGTTCTCTTCCATATCGGTGTTTTCCTGTTTTAAAAATATCCGTTCTCTCCGCCAAAGAAGAAATCATAAATATCTCCCTGGCCGTTCATTCCGTCCTCATATCCGTAAAGCTCATCCGGAGAGGGAACTCCCTGAAACTCCGGCTCTTCTTCCTGGCTCTCTTTGTCCTCCGGCACTGCTTCCTTCTCATCCTCCGAAACACTGGTTTCCGGATTCGGATTTTCCTGCAGCGTTACTTCCAGCTCCTTGGAAACATAAGCGCCGTCCGCAGCCTGCTGGATCTCAACGGTAACCGTCTCCCCTGCCTCATAGTAGCTCAGAGTCTCCACCAGCGTATCCGAAGAGTCAATGGCAATGCCGTCAAACCGGGTGATAATATCCCCTTTCTTCAGGCCTGCAGCCTCACCAGCACCCCCTTCGGTCACTTCATATACAAACGCTCCCGCAGGCATATTGTACATTTCCATAGCCTCCTCTGATACCGGAACGACTGTGATACCCATAACGCCATGATTATCCACCACGTCTCTGGTTTCCCGGTTGATCAGGTCTGTCAGAATAGGGATCGCTGTGTCAATGGGGATGGCATAGCCCATGCTCTCTGCATAGTCTGCCGTAGCCTTAGCTGAATTGATACCGATCACTTCTCCTCTCTTATTGAGAAGGGCGCCGCCGCTGCATCCGAAATTAATAGCTGCATCCGTCTGCAGTTCTGTAAAAGTGCCAGCATCTGTGGTGATCTCTCTCTCCAGAGCACTGATGATCCCGCTTGTGACAGTCTGACCAATTCCCAGCGCATTTCCAATGGCAATGGCTGTCTCTCCCACCTTCAAGTTCTCAGAGCTTCCAAGTGTCGCGATCTTTAACTGGCTGAGCACCTCTGAAGGAATGTCCTCCAGCTTCACTGCAACTACTGCCAGATCATAGGTTCTGTCAGTTCCCTTGGTCACAGCAGGAACCACCAGGTCATCCGGATCCTCTGCATCCACGCTGAAGCACACGGTCATCTCAGAAGAATTCTCCACCACATGCTGATTCGTAGCGATCAGCAGCTCATCCTCATTCTGTGCAATGATGATCCCGGAGCCAGCCCCTTCTGTCTCGATCTCCTGTCTGCCGTAAAGATAACTTTGAACTTCCTGAATCGATTTGTTGGTGATGGATACAATGGAGGGCATGGTATTTTCTACAATGCCGGACACATCCAGAGCCACAATGCCTTCCTCTCCGGTGGCAGTGGTCTCCAACGTTTCATAGGAAACCGCTTCCTTTTTCTCAGCTTCCTCTGCTGCTGTCTCCTCCTGAGGTTCCCCAGACAGTTCTTCCTCCTTCTGCTCTTCCTCAGTCTGTTCCTCCTGTGTCTCTTCCTCTGCACCGGCAGCCGCCTCCGTCGTCTCCTCTGCCACAGTCACCGCCTCATCACCAGTTCTGGGATCTGCCAGAGACAAGCCTACCTTGGGCTGATCCTTTTCTTCTGTCACAGTCTCCTGCTCCTTCTGCTCTTCCTCTCCTGCAATAGCCAGGGAGACCGTCTCCTTCTGTTCCCCCGCTGCCAGAACGTTCTTCAGATCAGAATCCTGCGTCAGAGCTACTGCTGCCAGAAGAACACCTCCGCCCAAACCTGCTGCCATTATTTTTTTACCATTCCACTTTTTATTTGCCATAGAGATAAACTCCTTTCATCTATACTCTGTTCTTTATTATCTGAAACCTACTTTATCCTATATTTGTGACCAATATGTGAAAATCTTGTAGAAATTGTGTGGATTTGAGTTGGACAGGAAGGCAAAAACAAAGATGCCCCGGAGAAGCGGCAGCTTTCTGCCCGCCGCTTTTCCCAAGGCATCCCCTTATCGTCAGTTTTTACTTTCTGGCTTTTGGCCGTCTGTTCTCACCTTCTGCTTTTCACTTCAACTTCTGATCTTATTTCCTGATCAGCAGAGATTTTCCGGTCATCTCAACCGGCTGCTCCATACCCATCATCTCGATCATGGTTGGGATAATGTCTGCCAGGCATCCACCCTCCCGCAGTGTATAGGCAGGATCATAATTTACCAGAATAAAGGGAACCGGATTGATGGTATGGGCTGTGAAAGGATCTCCTGTCTCATAGTCCACCAGCTGCTCTGCATTTCCATGATCTGCGCAGATAAACATCTGGCCGTCCACTTCCTTCAGCGCATCCACCACACGGCCTACGCACTGATCCACTGCCTCAATGGCTTTAATAGCAGCAGCTTCCACTCCGGTGTGTCCTACCATATCCGGATTTGCAAAGTTCGTGATAATCACATCATACTTGCCGGATTTGATAGCCTCTACAAATTTGTCGCACACCTCAAAAGCGCTCATTTCAGGCTTCAGATCATAGGTAGCTACCTTGGGAGACTTTACCAGAATACGGTCCTCGCCCTCATTGGGAGCTTCCACGCCGCCGTTGAAGAAGAAGGTCACATGAGCATACTTTTCCGTCTCGGCAATTCTGGCCTGGGTCATGTGATGAGCTGCCAGATACTCTCCGAACGTATTGGTGATGGACACTTTTTTAAATGCGATCTCCTTATTGGGAATCGTCACATCATACTCTGTAAAGCATACATAGCACACATTTTTCCGTGCGCCTCTGTCAAAGCCGTCAAAATCATCGCAGCAGAAGGTGCGGGTGATCTCTCTTGCCCTATCAGGACGGAAGTTAAAGAAGATAATAGAATCTCCATCCTGGATCGTTGCAGTAGGCGCTCCGTCTTTCATCACAACACTGGGCAGAACAAACTCGTCTGTCTCGCCTTTTTCGTAGGACTGAACCACAGCTTCCACACCGCTGGATGCAGGAACTCCCTCCCCCTTCGTCAGGGCATTGTAGGCCTTCTCCACACGATCCCAGCGATTGTCCCGGTCCATGGCATAGTAACGGCCAGTGACGGTGGCAATTTCACCGATTCCCAGTTCTTCCATCTTATTCTGCAGAGCCTGTACAAAATCCTTGCCGGACTCAGGCGGAGTGTCACGTCCGTCCAGGAAGCAGTGAACATACACCTTTTTCAGCCCATGGCGCTTTGCCATCTCCAGAAGGGCATACAGGTGGGTATTGTGGCTGTGTACACCGCCGTCAGACAACAGCCCGTACATATGGAGTGCGCTGTCCTTTTCCTTTACATTTTCTATAGCATGAAGCAGCGCTTCATTCTCAAAAAAATCGCCGTCCTGAATCTCTTTTGTGATCCTGGTAAGCTCCTGATACACGATCCTTCCTGCTCCCATATTCAGATGGCCTACCTCAGAGTTACCCATCTGTCCATCTGGAAGTCCCACTGCCATTCCGCTGGCATAGCCCTTCACAAAGGGGCACTCTGCCATCAGCCTGTCCATCACTGGTGTGTTTGCCTCTGCAATAGCATTTGCCTGTTTCTTTTCATTCAGCCCATATCCGTCTAAAATCATTAATACCGTTGGTTTTTTACTCATGTTTTTTCTCCTTTTCTGCTGTTTATTTTCTTCTATTCTGTAAACCGATTCCTGTGCAGACCGTTTCACGGTTTTACGAAACCATCCTCCTGTTATTGCAAAAAGCGTTCACTCCGGTTCCCCGGAAACAGGCATCGAATGTATACCGGGATCAGTTCCATCTGTTAGCTGTACACCCGAATCAGCACCGGTTCCGACTTAATGGAAGACATCCCGCGGAAGGTAAGGATCGCATCTTTGAGATGACGCTCCCGCACCTTATCTGTGATCACCACGATCTCCGCATGATCTCCTACCTTGGACTTCTGTACCACCTGCTTAATGCTGACACAGTTATTTCCCAGCACGCTGGCTACCGTTGCCAGCACTCCCGGCTTATCCTCCACTTCCATTCTGAGAAAATACCGGCTCATAATATCATCGATCTTTTTGATGGGCAAATGCTTATAGCATCCGCAGTGAGTGGCTCCTGTGGAATCATTCACAATATTTCTCGCCACCTCAAATACATCCCCCATCACTGCGCTGGCAGTGGGCAGCTCTCCTGCTCCTCTTCCGTAGAACATCACATCGTCCACCGCATCTCCATGCACAAACACAGCGTTGTAAGAGCCTCCCACCGTTGCCAGGGGATGATCCATAGGTATCAGCGTAGGATGCACTCTGGCCTCCACACCTTCCTCTGTGTTCTTCGCTATGCCCAGCAGCTTGATGGTCCATCCCAGCTCCTTGGCATAACTGATATCCTTGGACGTAATATTGGTAATGCCCTCTGTGTATACATCCTGAAAGGTCACTCTGGAATTAAAGGCTATAGACGCCATGATGGCCACCTTCCTGCCCGCATCATACCCTTCGATATCTGCCGTGGGATCTGCCTCTGCATACCCAAGCTCCGTGGCTATCGCCAGGGCCTCCTTAAAATCCATCCCTTCCTGTGTCATTTTAGTGAGAATAAAATTTGTGGTGCCGTTTACGATCCCCATCACAGAACTGATCTTATTTGCAGAAAGACTGTGCTTTAAGGGAGCAATAATGGGAATACCGCCTGCCACAGATGCCTCAAACAGCAGGTCTGTGCTGGTGCTGGCTGCAGCGTCCAGAAGCTCGCCGCCTCGAACTGCCATCAGATCCTTATTGGCCGTCACCACATTTTTCCCTGCCAGCAGCGCTTCCTTAATATAGGTTCCCGCAGGCTCCAGGCCCCCCATAACTTCTATCACGATCTTGATATCCGGATCCTGGATGATCGCCTGCCAGTCATTGGTAAGCACGGTGGGATCCTCCACCTTTTTTGATGCCTTTTCCAGGTTCCGCACCAAAATCTTTTTGATCTTCAATACCGTATTCAGCTTTTTGGCCATCTCAGGCTCCTGTTCCCGCATCACCTTATAAACCCCTGTTCCTACGGTTCCAAGCCCAAGAAGCGCAACGTGTACCACATCTTTTTTCATCTCTTAGAGGACTCCTTTACTAGAATCATTCTTCCTATTTCCACATGTATTATATACGCTTTCCCGGATTTCGTCTACGATAAAATTCAACAAAGAAAAAACAAAAACAAAGAGCTCCCGAAAAACGTGCTCCTGCGCCCATTTGCCGCATATACGCACTTCTCTTCCGGAAAGCTCTCCTTTTCCACAAAAAATTAAAATCTGTTCTTTTGCTGTCCTCTAAATTCCATCCCCTGTTATGGCAGGGAATCAATCGCATCCGCTCCACAACCGCCTTGATCTGGTGACATATTCACTGCGTTCTTATAGGACAGTTCTTCTTACTGATTTTTACAGTACCTTGGATAAAAAGTCTCGCAGTCTCTGATTGGACGGATTCGCAAAAAACTCTTTCGGAGCATTCTCTTCCTTGATCTGCCCCTCATCAATAAACATGACACGGCTGGCCACCTCTCTGGCAAATCCCATCTCATGGGTCACTACTACCATCGTCATACCATCCTGGGCCAGCTCTCGCATCAGCTCCAGCACTTCGCCTACCATCTCAGGATCCAGTGCAGATGTGGGCTCATCAAAGAGCATAACATCGGGATTCATCGCCAGTGCCCTGGCAATGGCGATCCTCTGCTTCTGTCCTCCGGAAAGCATATTCGGGTATTCCTTCGCTTTATCCGGCAGTCCTACCCGGACCAGCAGCTCATCTGCCTTGGCAGAAGCCTCCTCCTTGGTCATCAGTCCCAGCTTCACCGGAGCCAGCATGATATTTTTCTTAATCGTCAGATGGGGAAACAGATTAAACTGCTGGAAAACCATCCCGATCTTCTGGCGCATCTGATTTACATTCACCGATTTGTCAGTAATATCCGTCCCCTCAAAAAGGATCTTTCCCCCTGTAGGAGTCTCCAAAAGATTCAGAGAGCGGAGAAAGGTGGATTTTCCGCATCCGGAAGGGCCGATAATCGCCAGCACCTCGCCTCTGCAGATCTGTGTGGTGATGCCGTTTAATACTGTCAGGTTCCCGAAGGTTTTCTGCAAATTCTGTACATCAATCAACACTTCTCCCTTAGCGTTCACTGCTTCTCAGCCTCCTCTCCAGCTTGCCGACCAATGAAGTCAGGAAGCATACCAACACCAGATAAATAGCAGCCACTGCCAGCAGGGGCATAAGTGCGGAGTAGGTCTGGCTCCGAATAATGTCTCCGCCTCTTGTAAGGTCAATCAGCCCGATATAGCCGCTGATGGAAGTCTCCTTCATCAGTACGATAAACTCGTTCGCCAAAGCAGGCAGCACATTCTTAAATGCCTGGGGAAGGATGATATAGATCATGGTCTGGCGGAAATTAAAGCCAAGACTCCGGCCTGCCTCAAACTGTCCCTGGTCTATGGACATGATCCCTGACCGGACAATCTCCGCCACATAGGCTGCGGAATTAAGTCCAAAGGCCAGGATCGCCGTCACCATTTTTCCGGGATCATAGGTGGCAAATATCACATAATATACGATCAGGAGCTGCACCATTACCGGTGTTCCGCGGATCACCGTCAGATACACCTTGCATATCAGGTTCAAAAACTTAAAATTTCCTGATTTGTCATGGCTGGAACGGACAATGGCGATCAAAAAACCCAGAAAAATACCAATGAGCACTGCAAAAAAGGTGATCATCAATGTATTTCCAAGACCATTCACAATAAACTTCCAACGGTTGTTTTCTAAAAAATTCACCGAAAATTCTTCTGCAAAAGTCAAAACCTCACCACTTTCTCACTCTGCTGCTATTTGCATACAATAATCACCTGTGCAGCGGTAGTATATGTGTCAGTAAAATCCACAGATTTCAAACGAGTCTCATCTACTGTCATTCCTGCCACACCAATGTCTGCTTTTCCGGACTGTACTGCATTGACAATAGCATCAAATTCCATATCCTCAACCTTCAGCTCATATCCCAGCTTATCGCAGATGGCCTGAGCCATATCCGGATCAATGCCAACCACCGTGCTTCCATCGTCACCGTAAAATTCATAGGGCTCAAAGGTTGCATTGGTAGCCATGGTCAAAGTTCCGTTGGAACGATCTACATCTTCAGGAGAAACGTAAGGGCAGGTGCCTGCCTCATCTCCAATATAGTTGGCAAAGATCTGATCCAAAGTTCCGTCCTCTTTCAGCTCTGCCAGGGCACCATTGATGGCTTCTGTCAGCTCTGTATTATCCTTGGATACACAGATGGCATACTCCTCCTCAGAGAGTGCCTCGTCCAGAATCATCAGATCATCATTCTTCTCCACAAATTTCTGTGCAGGCTGATTGTCAATGATCACACAGTCAATCTTTCCCTGCTTTAAAGCCATGATAGCATCATTTCCCTTATTATAGCGCTCCACTACAGTACCGTCTCCTTCAGCCTCATACGCTGTAGCCAGGGTGTCTCCCGTGGTTCCCAGCTGAACGCCGATCTTCTTTCCGGGGAGATCCTCCTTTCCCGTAATGGTTCCCTCTGCAAATACTGCTGCAGACATAGAAACGCTCATTGCTGCTGCCAAAGATAAAGCCATAAATTTTTTCATATTCTTCATAATCTTCTCCTCCATCCTTTTGCATATTTATGCATTCATTGTTGTATATTATATCACTTTTTTTATAAAAGGCAAGAGGAAATTTAGCTTCTTCCGATCCTGACCGCTAATTTTCCCATTCCCGTCCCCTCCGGGTACGGCTCCTGTGTGCCGCTTCAGCAGTCATTTTTAACTTCTGCGGATACCATACTTTTGTTCAGCCAGCTCCTGCACCAGAGGAAAGGGGATCACCTCCGGCTGATACTCCAGATGGGGCCCGATCTGCTTTTCCATCCACACCATATCGTACCAGCGGTTATATTTGTAGCCGCACTGATAAAACCGTCCCACCATCCGGTATCCCAGACGCTCATGAAACCGCACACTGTCCATGGTAAGATACGGATCCTCTGCTTCTCTGGGACAGCCTATACAGGCATTCAGATTAAGAATATTCTGCTCTCCCAGCACCTTTTCCAGGGCCAGGTACAATTTCTTTCCAATCCCCAGTTTTTTCTGATGCTCCTGCACATATACCGTAGTTTCCACTGACCAGCCATAGGCTGCCCGCTCTTTAAACGGCCCCGCATAGGCATACCCTGCAATTTTCCCCTGACGCTCTGCCACCAGATACGGGTATTTTTCCATAGTTCTCACCATCCTCCCCCGAAATTCCTCCAGGGAAGGCACCTCATACTCAAACGTGATGGCTGTATTTTCCACATAGGGTCTGTATAGCTCCAGCAGCTCCTCTCCATCCTCCACAGCGGCAATGCGGATCCTGACTGTATCTTCTCCCGCTTCTGCTGTGCTTTCTTCTCTCCTAAAGCACTTCGGTACCATCTGCTCCTTCATGATGCATTCCTCTTTCGCCCCGTCTTCCTGATATTCCATCTTTTTCGATCCTGCGTCCTTCCTTTTCTTCTGTCAATCATACCTGTATTTCCTGTGTTGCTTTTCTCTGTGTTGCCTCACATTCTGTTGCCCCGCCCAAATCTGCCAGACGGTTCTAGGGAAACGATCTTCCCAACTGCCAGAAAGCTACTGCCGATGCAGCGGCCACATTCAGAGAATCCACTCCATGAGACATGGGGATCTTCACTGTGTAATCGCAGGCTGCAATGGTCTCCTCCGACAACCCCTCCCCCTCAGTTCCCAGCACAATGGCCAAACGCGCTTCCTTCATCAGCCCGGGATCATCGATGGACACCGTATCCTCCCGCAGTGCCATAGCCGCAGTGCGGAAACCAGAACGTCTCAGCAATCCGATGCCGGCCCGGTCTTCCTTGTCTTCCAGATAGGTCCAGGGCACCTGAAACACCGTCCCCATGCTGACCCGGATGGCCCGGCGATAAAGAGGATCACTGCAGTCCGCTGTCAGCAAAACCCCGTCTATATTCAAAGCAGCCGCTGAACGGAAGATGGCCCCCACATTGGTGGGATTGACCACATTTTCCAGAACTGCGATGCGTCTGGCTCCTCTGCATACCGCCTCCGCCTCCAAAAGCCTGGGGCGGCGCATGGCGCAAAGAGCTCCTCTTGTCATGGGAAATCCGGTGAGCTGCCTTAACACCGAAGCTTCTGCCGCATAAACCGGCACTTCCCTGCAGCGGGCGATCAGTGCTCCCGCCTCCCCCTCCACCTGTTTCCACTCTGCCAGAAAAGAAATCGGCTCACAGCCTGCATCCAGTGCCCGTTGGATTACTTTGGGACTCTCCGCAATAAATATCCCCTTGTGTGGATCCTGCCGGTTCAAAAGCTGCACCTCTGTCAGCCTGGCATACACATCCAGCTCCGGAGCTGAAAAATCTGAAATCGGAACAATATTCGTCATGGCTTTTTCTTCCTCTTCTTCAGCATCGCTGAAATGGTGTGGTACAAAAGTTTCATATCAACAGGCTTTGCAATATGCCCATTCATTCCCGCATCCATGGAGGCCTGCACATCCTCTGTGAAAGCGTTGGCTGTCATAGCCAGGATGATCACTGAGCCTGCGTCCGGATGATCCAGCCTGCGTATCTCTCTGGCCGCTTCGTATCCGTTCATCACCGGCATCTGTATATCCATAAACACTGCATCGTAGGTTCCCGGTTCCGCACACTTAAATTCGTTCACCGCCTGCAAACCGTCTCTGGCAACAGTAAAGGTAGCACCTCTCATCTGCAGAAGTTCTCCCAGGATCTCTGAGTTGATCTCATTATCCTCCACGAGCAGAAAATGATATCCGGACAGATCCTCCTCTGCAATATTGGGATCCTCTCCCGGCACTTCCTCCTCCAAATCCTCCTTTAATTCAAACTCCAGCTGGATCTCAAATCTTGTTCCTTCCTTCGGCCTGCTGCTTACCCGGATTTCGCCTCCCATAAGCTCCACAAGCCCTTTGGTGATGCTTAATCCTAATCCTGTCCCCTCCACCTTGGATACCTTGCTGCTGCGGATAAAGGGTTCAAATAAATGGCTTAAGAATTCTTCGCTCATCCCGATCCCGGTATCCTGAATGATAAAACGGTATCTCACCTGATGTTCCTTCTTTGCCGGGATCTGCTCCGTGCGAAACAGAACCGTGCCCCCCTCCATGGTAAACTTGAAGGAATTGCTCAGCAGATTGATGAGAATCTGATTGATCCGCAGCGCATCTCCCCAAAATTTCACTTGACTGGATTTTTCAATTTCCACGATGAAATGAAGCCCGGCATTCTCAGCCTGAGCTGTCATGATGGATGTAATATGGTTCACCACCTCGTCGATCTGGAGCACCTGATGATTCAGATGAATTTTTGACTGTTCGATCTGGCTCATATCCAGAATATCGTTGATCAGGCTGAGCAGATGCTGGGATGAAACCGATATCTTATGAAGATAATCCTCCACCTTGCCCCGGTTGTCCAAATTTGCCAGAGCAAGCGTAGTCATCCCCATAATGGCATTCATGGGAGTGCGGATATCGTGACTCATGGAAGAGAGAAAATCGCTTTTTACCCGGTTGGCCTTTTTCGCTTCCTCCAGAGCCTTCTCCACCTCATCCTTTGCCTTCCGCTCTGCAGTGAGCACATCGGTTACATCCGTCCGGATAAAGCAGACTCTCCCAAGCCTAAGATCTATGGCAGTAACGATCATATTCTTTGTGCGAAGCTCTCCCTTTTCATCATAAATAGAATAGGTAAAGGAATAGCTTTCATTCTCTTTCAGACGTTCCAGCATGGCAGAAGAATCCAGCATATCCTTCACATACTGTTTTTCCTGAGCGCTGTGGACAACAATCTTTTCAATCACCCTCTGCACCCGTTGAGAATTACAGCCTCTCTCTTCGCAGATATTGTCATCCCCTCCGCTCACGATCTCATAGGTATCTGTAAACAGATTTACATTGGCTACCAGATCATAATTTGTGGCAGACAGCTGCACAAAAATCTTTTCCCGGATAGTTTTCTCCGTAATATCAGTGACTGTAAAGATCCCTGTCACATCCTTGGTATCCGGTGTCTCCACAAGGTTCACCTTGAACTGCACGTATTTTCCGGTTTTCCCCTGATGCAGCTGAATAAAACAAGGCATGAGAACCTCTTTTATCCCCTTCCTGTACGCCTCAATGGATGGGGCGTTCAGATATTTGGAATAGAAAATCCGCCTCTCCTCCTCATCCGGGATCAACGTGCCAAGTCCTGTAAAAAACGCTTCCCGGTCGTCTCCAAAGGTTTCCAGAAGAGCGGAATCTGTATAGTCCACCACCTCATACATTTTGTTTTTCGTAACATTACTGTGCCCCAGCACCAGCGCATCCGGTCCTGCCAGAAGATAGTGCTGATGAAGCTGCTCCATGTATTGCTGGCGAAGCTGCTCCTGCATCTTCTTTTCTGCTGTAATATCATGATAATCCGCATACACCCTTGCGTTCCCGCCGTCATACTGAATCACAGAAAATTTGGCATTTACCCAGATATAGTCTCCGCATCCCCGCTTCAGCCGATACTGGAGTTCATATTTTTCTCTTTTTTCTTTAATGCAGCGGTCCAGGTTTTCTCTCACATAGGCTCTGTCCTCCGGGTGTACGCCGGACAGGGCGTTTTCCTGATACATCTTCCATGCATCCTCTTTCGACATATCCAGCATCTCTGAAAACCCGTCTGATAAGTATTCCGGTTTCAGTGCTCCCCCCACCTCATGGTGTACGACCGCCATGCCTCCGGGAAGATACTTTACCACAGTCTGAAAATACTGTTCCAGCCGTTCTTTCTGTTTCCGACTGTTCTCCTCCTCTGTCACGTCCCGCACAAATTTCACATAGGATGGTATCCCGTTCCAGTCTATCTCCCGAAACTGAGTGGCAAAAAAACGGCCGTCTTTTTCATAGATCTTTTCCCCGGCGTTCTCACAGGGCTCCTTGGAATCTCTGGAGCAAAACTCACAGGGTTCCGTCTTTCCGTAGAGGATCCGATAACATTTCTGCCCCAGGAGCTGTTCCGCTCCTCTGGGATCTTTCAGCCTTTTTACATGCAGGATCTCATAGTTTTCTTTACTGATCACATAGATATCATCTACGATCTCTTCTATGATGCTCTGAAACAACTGTTTTTCCGGAAACTCCTTTTCTAACTGCTCAGACATCCCTAATCCCCTTTCTGCTCACTGTCTGCATAGGCACTGATCGCCTGAAAATGTTTCTCGTAGCAGGCTGACAGATCCGGCAACAGCTCTGCCGCTCTTCCCCTGTCGTTTACTCGCAGATACTCTGTCATTTCACTGGAAACGTGATACAGACTATCAAAACTTAAATTCATACAGACACCTTTTAAGGTATGGACTGCACGAAATGCCGCCTCGCCATCCTCCTGTTCCCATGCCTCCAGAAAGGCCTGGTAGCTGCTGTCTTTTAAAAACAGCAAAACAAATTTTTTAATCCGCTCCTCAGTGCGCAGCCGCTGCGCCACGCTCCGGTAGTTTCCTTCGATTTCCTGATACAATGCTTCCAGAGTCATAACCTCAGCCTCCCTTATCTTTCCTGAAGCTCCATGATCTTTCCAATGGCACCGCTGTATATCCTCCGGTTTTTCTGGTTCCAGAGAGATCTGCAGATAATGCGGCTGCGTCTCCACTCCCCATCTATCCTTACTTCCGCCTCATATACCATCTCCGGCGCACCGCAGGTGGTACTGCGCAGCTTCTCATCCAAAATTTCAAGATCCTCCTGGCTGATAACGGACAAAACCTCCTGACACTCTTCCGGATTAAGAATAAAACGCGGGAGCCCCAGCCGCTCTGCCCCCCAATCAGAGAATGTAACCATGGAAGGAACTGTTGTATACTCAAATTGGATCTCCGTTACCATAGAAGCAAAAAACTGGGATTTCGTCCGCTCCTCCTCCAGCATACTCAAAGTCCGGTTGGAGGCTGTCAGCTCTTTTTGAGAAAGCATCTGATCTACAATACTGTGGATTTCTTTTTCACTGGCCCTATTTAAAGAATTGACTGCCAGTTCTTCCTGGATCCGATCCCCTATGTCCCTTAAACATTCCAGAAGAAGAGGATGAAATGCACCGCACTCTCCATGCAAAATCATATCCATTGCCTTTTCATGGGAAAATGCCTTCTTATACACCCGTTCGCTGGTGAGCGCATCATACGCATCTACAAGGGAAACCACCTGAGCAGAGATGGGGATCTCCTCTCCTTTTAACCCGTCCGGATATCCCTTCCCGTCATAGCGCTCATGGTGCCACCGGCAGATTTCATAGGCAACCTTGACCAAGGGCTCCTCCTTGTGCAGGGGAAGGTTTTCCAGCATGTCCGCTCCCACAGCAGAGTGAGTCTTCATAATATCAAATTCTTCTTTTGTAAGCCGTCCCGGTTTGTTTAAGATCGTCTCAGAGATGGCGATCTTTCCAATATCATGAAAGGCAGCCGCCTTGCTGATCATGGAAATCTTTGCTGTATCCAGATGATAGTCATCTGTTTTCTCCCGCAGGCGTTTTAACAGCATCTCTGTCATTGTGCCAATGTGCAGCACATGGAGGCCGCTCTCTCCATTACGAAATTCTACAATATGGCTCAAAATAGATACCATCAAAGTATTGCTCTTTTCCCGCTCATACATCTGATCGGCAACCATAGAGATCAGCCGCTTTTGTTTCGAGTAGAGCATGATGGTGTTGATCACCCTCCGGCGAACGATCACCTCGTCAAAGGGCCGGCTGATATAGTCTGTAGCGCCCAGTTCATATGCCCGCTTTACAACAGAATGGGAGTTCTCCGCCGAGATCATAATCACCGGGATCTCTTCGATCCAATGATATCGGTTCATCATAGCAAGAACCTCAAATCCATCTCTCCCAGGCATCACCACGTCAAGAAGTACTAATGAGATCTCCGTCCCATGCGTATGCAGCATCTCTATGGCCGTCATCCCATCCTCCGCTTCCAGAATTTCATACTGTTCATCCAGCATGTCTGCCAAAAGCACCCGATTCATCTCTGAATCATCCACAATCAGAATTTTATTGATCTTTCTTCTACTACACTTCATCCATCTGCACCCTCTTAAAAGCCATCTCTGGCACCCACACATTTATAAATAGAGTGTAACACAAAGCCTTCTGATTGTATACTAATTATTCCGCACTTCTCCACGCTTTCCCGGTCTTAAATGCGCCTTTTCAGATAGACCATATCCTTCAGCTCTACTCCGCCCTCTATGATGGGATGGTCATAGTTCTTTATGAAAAAATCCTTGATCCTGTGAGAAAATACAAATCCGCATTTCTCATAAAAAGGAAGGGTCAGGGGACTTTCCCCTGTGCCTGCCAGAAGCGCTCCATACTGTCCCCGGTAGGTTTCTGCCAGAAAACGGATCATGGCCCTGCCGTATCCTTTTCCCCGGGCCTTTGGCTCCACGGCTATGTTCTTGATCTCCAGCACCCCATCGCCTGCATCCAGGACAACGCATTCTGCCAAAGCCCCCTGATCCTCCAGGATATACATGGTTCCTTTTTCCAGATACAGATCGATCATATTCTCCTGCTCATCCCCCAGAAGCAGCAGTTTCAGGTATTGCTTTTTGTTTTCCTTTATCTCCCTTATCTTCAAATTTTCCTCCTTTCCGTCTGCGGATGAGCTGCCGTAGATCTTACTGCTGCTGCAAAACTGCCATCCCCGCTGCACTTTTATTTTTTTATCATATCAAAAATTTTTTTTGCCAGCAATAATAATCAATACCGGACATACACATCTTCAGAATTTTCCCCCGGCGCCACCGTGGGTTGTTCCAGATGAACTGGTATGCGTACTGCTTCCGCCGCCAGAACTTTCTTTATCGCTGGTCACAGTTCTGCTGGTCACTGATCTTCTGATAAAATCATCCCGGTTGGCAGTCAGCATAAGGCTCCCCGGCACCGCATAATCCTGTGCCTGCATCTTCTTTCCCACAGATCTCAGCCTTGTCTTTTTTCTTTGGGCAGCTAAAAAAGCAATCACAAATCCAATGGCAAGATCACCAAAAATCCAGAATGGATGAACGGAGCCTTTGGGAAGGTTTCCTGTGTCATAAGGTTCTCCGGTTTTTGCCTGGGTAAGAAACTCATCGCACAGTCTCACATATTCCACAAAAGCCCTGCTATATTTCCCGCTGCTTAGAAATGGTTTAAATTTATCTGCTATGTAGTCCAGCCCCGTGTCCGTAAATGCAAAAATACCATATCCACAGGTACTCATCCACCAGTCGCGCTCCTCTATGCTGATCAAGAGAAGAATACCATCCCGTTCCTTCCCGTATCCATACCCATTATGGTCGTAAAAATCATCTGCATACTCCCTCGCGGTTTTGCCTTCTAAAGAGCCTGCCGTTGCTACAAGCACATCGCAGTTCTGACGCTCACTGACCGCATCCAGCTTTGACAGCAGTTCTTCTTCCTCCGTATCTGTCAATAAATCTGCATTATCTGTCAATCTGGGCAAGAGCCTCCCATCAGAAAGCCCATTCACTGTACTGCCTGTCTCTTCCCCCCATACCGGAAGAACCAGTAATAATACAAAGAGTATCTCAAAAAAGAGTTTCCAGTTTTGTTGTTTCATACTTCATCCCTCCCGGCTACAGCAGCAATGCCCACATCAGGGCGTAGATAACAGCACCGGCTGCCACACCTCGTGCTGCCACATACTTCCAAAAAGCAGCTTTATCAAAAGGCAGATCACCCACCATCTTTCCCGTCTGCCCATTCATGGCAAACAGGTACTTTTCCTCTTTCCATGTTGTGTTAAGCAGCCATACCGGATATAACACATACCAATACTGCGCACTCTGTACCTCCACCCTGCTTTGGGCAACTGTCACTGAATGATAATTTTTCACTGTTTTCCGAAAAGAAATTTCCGCACTGCGTCGGATACGCTCCCTTGCCCGTTGGATGCATGCTTCCATTTCCACATCATAACGGTCAGCCACATACCCCGCCAGGTAGGCTGTCTGGAAAGGCACCGCATCCTTAAAATGATACGGCTCTATCGATTCCATCAGTGTATCATCCATCTTCTTTGAGCAATCCGCCGGGATGTGTTCAAACCGGATGCTTCCGCTCCTCTGCAGCTGGTAAAACTCATGCTCTGTGTATTCGGTATCTCCGTTTTCCCATGTACGTATACACTCTGCGTCATAACGGATATTGGCCTCCGCAGCTGCGTCAAACAACCAAAACGGAACATAAACCCCTTTTATTTCATCAATATGATTTTCTTTTTTGAAGATCTTCGGCAGGAACGTTTTTCCGGTCAGGTGCTTATGGTAAGCAGCCTTTGCAGCTTTTTTATCAAGCTTAAAAGGAATGATGTAATCTGGCTTTAGGTCTCCGGCAAATTGCTGCTTCATCACTACCCGGTTACCGCAAAACGGACAGGCGGAGGCACCTGTGGTCTCTTCCGCCACAATCTCTCCTCCGCAGGATTCACAGGAGTAGACCTTCATTCCTTCCGTTTCACCCTGCTTCCATTGTCCCTTTCCAAGCGCTTCCCAGACAGATCTGCCGGCAGCCCCACCCTTATTCTCCTGCTGATCTCCATTGAATGCTTCCACGCTCCTCTCTGTATCACAGAAGGGACATTTCATCTTCTGAGTTTCACTGTCAAATTCCATAGCGCCGCCGCAGGCAGGACATTTATATTCTATAAGATCAGACATCTTCTTCCTCCCTTTCCCTCTTAATCTAAGGAGATGCTATAAAATCCTGCTTTTCCAGGATCCTATAGCATTCCGCACCATTTTTTTATGCGCAGAAAGGGGTGTTGTAAAATACAGATCCCAGCGGATTTTCGGTGGTTCTTTCTCAGAAAACACGTCAGTTTCCGGAGAAAAATCACCTGAAAGCATACCGCCGGAGATTTTTTGCAACACCCCTTCCATTATCACGCTATACCATATCGTTATTATCGATCGGATCCCCGCACTCCGGACAAAATTTCGGAATACTATCCGGTTCTTCCGGCATCCAGCCACATTTATCACACTGGATCACCGGTCTTGTCATCTGCACTCCGGACATGGGTTGACCGTACACCATTCCCCTGCCCTCCCATCTGCCTGCCATATCTGTATCCAGTAAGTGCGGCAACAATCTGGCTCCCAGTATTTTCCATCTCCATGATTTTTCTGCGGTCATGCTCATCAACAGAAAAAGTGTTCAATTTGAAATCCATATCATCAAACCATGGGGAGTTGATCGCTAATTTGATGGAATAGTCATATGTAAATTTGTATCTTGGGGGATTGTAGTCCTGCATCTTCCCCTCTTTGTCCCGATACTGCTCTTCTCTGCGATTCTGCTGGACATCCAACTTGCAGCTTGTTACCTGGGAAAGGGCCACAATATCCGGATTATCCTCCACGCTGATGCGTGTTGCCACAGTAAACTGCCCTTTTATATCATCCATAAACACATGATAGCTGTCCCCGGCAAATTCCCGGGTCACCTGAAATGCCTGAACTTTTTCTTTATTCGCTTCCCGGTAGGCAAGCTGTTTCTTAATATCCTCCACTGTACTATGGCGGCGTTCTTCAAACCAGGGGGAAAGCTTTTTTGCACAATTTTTACACAGATTGCCATCATCCAGTTTACGGTTTCCAAGCAAACCTATCTCACCGCCACAAATATCACATTCCTTTTTATCAAATATTTTTCCAAAAAGTCCCATACGGTACCTCCCTTACTGCATCCAATATTGTAGCTGCCTTATGCTGTTCGTATTTATCAGTCCATATCCCCGTCATCAAACGGATCCCCGCACTGGGGACAAAATTTCGGCGGATGTTGTTTATCCTCCGGCTCCCAGCCACATTTATCACATCTGTACTGGGGTATCCCGGCAGGCTTTTGCGCACCACATTCCATACAAAATTTCCCTTTGTTTACTGTACCGCAGCCGCAGGTCCATCCTTCCGTAAAAGCAGGCTTCGGTTTTCCGCAGTTCATGCAGAATTTACCTCTGTTCTTTGCTCCGCAGCTGCAGTTCCACTCCTCTTCTGCTTTTGGAGCAGGTTTGGGGGTACCGCAGGACATGCAGAATTTTCCCCTGTTCTTTGCTCCGCAGCTGCAAAGCCAGATGGGATCCCCCTGGTTTAAGGTTTCTCCGCCCGGTGTCTGCCAGCGCTGCATTTCTTCCTGTCCCCCCTGTCTTTGCAGTTCCTGATTTCTCGCCTGCTGCTCGATTCCCATCTGGAACAGGCTCTGCGGGTTCATGCCTCCTGCCTGTGCCGCCATTCCCATTCCCATAAAGCCCATCATCCCTCCATTTTCATTGGATGCAGCCATTTTCATGGCATCCGCCTGTGCTCCTGTAAGAGCAGCTGCAGCCATTGACGGGTCACGCATAATCGCTGTTCGCTGTGCCTGCTTGATCATTTCCGAATCTTCCGGCGGCAGTGTCACCTGGTTTACCCCCACAGAAACGATTTCTAACCCGCGAAGCTGTGACCACTTTTTTGTCAGTGCTTCATTCATGGCATCCGCCAGTTCCAGCACATGTCCAGGAATTGCGCTTGGCCGTATCTGAAGTGCCGATATTTTTGCAAAAGCCGGCTGAAGTGCTGTTAAAAACTCCGTTTTCAGCTGGCTGTCAATTTCTTCTCTTCGATACTCGGATGCCACATTACCGCAGACATTTGTGTAAAACAAAATCGGGTCTGCAATCCGGTAAGAATAGATCCCATTACAGCGCACAGATACATCCATATCCAATCCGATATTGGGATCCACAACCCGAAAGGGGATCGGCGTAGCGGTTCCAAATTTATTATCCACCAGCTCTTTCGTATTAAAATAATAAACCCGCTGGTCCTTTCCAGTATCACCGCCAAAGGTGAACCTCTTTCCAATGGCCTCAAACGTCCGGCCAATTCTCTCATCCAGATTTCCGGCAAAAATACTGGGTTCTGTGGATGTGTCAAACACGAACTCTCCAGGTTCTGCGCAAACCTCCACCACCTTTCCCTGTTCCACGATCATCATGCATTGTCCATCTGCTACCGCGACCACAGAGCCGTTTGAAATAACATTCTCATCTCCTTTTATATTAGAAGCCCGTTTTCCAGTTCGCTTGCTTCCCTTTTTTACAAGAACATCCTTATCCATTGATTCACAGTAAAAAAATTCTTTCCACTGATCTGCCAATACACCGCCAACAGCTCCAATTCCAGCTTTTATCAAACCCATGTTGTTCTTCCTCCCGACCTGATCCTTCACTCAAAGGTGCTCTGCAAAAGTATATCCCTCTCATTTTTGTTCTCCCCCATTACCTTCCGACAGGTGTCCCCCTTTCATTCAGCCGCTCGGCACAGTCTCTGCACATTTCAATTTCCTCACAGAGCATAAAACAATCATCGCATACAAGATGACCGCAGATCGGACATCTGCTGAATACCTCTTTTGCTTCTTGTGCTGCCAGAGAGAAGGCCTCTGCCTTCTCTCTGTGATATAAGGTCTTATAAATGATCCTTTTCCCCTCTGTGGAAGGAGCCATGCAGGCCTGTGAGAACGGTCTTGACTTGCTTTTCCATATTTTTCCGCAATTTTCACACTGTATCTGATACTGAAATTTTTCCTGTGTCGAGCAGTCTTCCAGATATTCCTCTATGTTCTGTTTCACTTGTCCCCACACCGCCTCTCAAATAATAGAAAAACCGTCCATTTCGCCACTAACGCATATTATAATTATTCCACTCTGGAGTATATTCCAGCTCTTCATCGTAATAACGGATCGTCAAAATCGGATCAA
>Ga0129317_1000186_pt1 | contig 78762 bp, 72 predicted proteins | sample Cm1ome_FD_94430 | JGI IMG/M metagenome (GOLD analysis project Ga0129317, IMG submission 94430) | Eastern black-and-white colobus group fecal microbial communities from Wisconsin, USA - Cm1105 metagenome | ecosystem: Host-associated > Mammals > Digestive system > Large intestine > Fecal | place...
ATGATAGTCATGGACAAAGAACGGCTTTCCGTCATTTGGAACAGCAGGGGTCTGCGCATCTGTCCAGGCCGTATATTTTTCAGCGGTCTCATACACCCCTTCCCAGGTATTTAACTCCTCCAGATCACTGCCGGTTTCCTCTGCAAAGCGGTCAAACGCGGTTTTATTGATGTACATGATTTCCGTGGATTTTGCCACCGGAAGAATCCTTTGCTTCCCATTTATATTGCCTTCCTCTAAAAACTCGGGAAGATACATCTCCAATTCCTCTTCGCTGAAATAATCCCGATAATCGACCAAAATATCTTCATCTGGCATTGCAAGTACTGTTTTCGGATACGACACAAACAGATCCGGCAGTTTCGGTGCCCCCGGATCCTGGTTTGCCGCAGCCAGCACATCTTCATGAATGGTATTCGTATTGGTAACAGAGGCAACCTGGACGTAAATCCCCTCTGCTTTTCCGATTGTCTGATTAAATTCGTCAATCATATCATTCAGGGGAGAATCCGTCTGTCCCCCGTACACATGCCAGATGGTCAGCGTGACCGGCTCTTTCTGTCTTCTGTTCGATCCGCAGGCCATCAAACCCGGTATCCATGCAAGAGCCATAATCCCTGCCATACCAATACAGATTTTTCTGTTTCCCCTCATCTTTTCCCTCCTCACTGCAGCCCTTTCCCTTCGGATCCCTTACAGGCTCTCTAAAATAGCAATCATATAACTAGCAGAAATGGTATTGTAAATAAAATTGTCAATCAGTCCTGTTTTCTTGCATTCCACAACTTTTCTTGCTGTTTCACTGTCTGATTTTTCGTCTACCGTAAATATGATTTTACAGTGGGGAACCTCTCTTCGCACCTCCCGGCAAATTGCAAGACGGTCCTTCAGCGACCAGGGACAATGAGCCGCAATTTCCATCATTAAAATATGCGGCTGTACAATCCTGCAAAGGGATGCAGTCTTATCCGGCACTTCCGACATCTCGGTAAAAAAATCAGAATCGTACGCCAGAAGCACTCTGGCTATCGCATCTGAGAATAAATGATTCTGCATATCAATGACTACTCTTCGCATGAGCTGTTTCCTCCCCGCTATTATAAAATACACTTTCAGCCTTTCTATGATAAAATTATATCGGTTTTCTAACATTCACACACTCCCCATATGGGTGGGATAAAACAGATACACCTCTTTCCCCAGACTTTTGTACCATAAGAACATGGGGAGCAATTTCCTATAACCACAAAAAAATCCTGCCACCCTCCGGGAAAGAAAGCGACAGGATTTTCTAAAATCCATTGATTATTAAGTTTTTCTTTGTAACCGCTACTGCCAATTTTGTTTTTGAATCAAAGTTCGTTTTCTGAAGCATATTTTTGATATGCCATTTTACCGTTTCCGGCGATATAGACAGAGTTTCCGCAATTTTTTTATAGGACTGCCCCTCTACTACAAGCCGGAGAACCTCTATTTCTGCAGGGGTAAATTCGCAGCTTTTTGCGGTTCCGATCATCACTTCCAGAGGAACCTCCGGATAAATACTCTCCCCCTGCATTGTACGGTCCATAACCTCCAAAAGCTCCTCTTTTCCGGCATCCTTATACCAGAAGCTGTCCGCACCTGCCCGGTGCGCCCGGTCAATAAAACTGCATTCTGCCATGGAAGTAACAATGATCACCTTTATTTGAGGCATTGCTCTTTTGATGTTTTCTGCAGCAATCAGACCGCTTGCATCGTTTTCCGTGCAGATATCCATCAGAACAAGGTCACATCCACTCCTGCGGCATACCGTTTCCGCCATAGCGGCATTGGTGATAGAAGCTGCCAGGACATATCTGCCGCTTAGCTGAATATAATTTTCCATATCTTCCCGAACCATACGCTGGTCTTCCACAATGAGTACGCTGATCATATACGCTCCTCCTTTTTTGGTATTTTTATTATCAGAGAATATTCTGGAAAGGAACGGATCCTGACCGTACCATTACAAGTTTCCACCTTTTTCCGTATTGCAGACAGGCCGCCTCCTTCCTCAATCTCTTTGTCCGGCTTCCTGCCATTATTTGTGATCACAAGCACGCTCTCATGAAGCCCGCTTCTTATGTTTACATGGAGTTCCGTTGCTCCGGCATGGCGTACACTATTGGAAAGTGCCTCCAGAAGGATCATATCTGTCAGTCCATCCCCTCCTGAAGCATCCGGCATTTCTCCTGTATAAAAAACTTTCACTCCCAGAGCATCGGCTCTTTCCTGCACCATCTGATGCAGTTCTCCGGCCGCAGGCTCAGTATCTTTTCTCAATAAACGCAGCACCCTGTTCCATTGCGCAAGAAATGCCTCTCTGTTTTCTTCGGAATCCTGTAACAGCATGCGATGGGCTGCCAGCACACTGTATCCAAGGTCATCGTGTACCCGCATTTTCATGGCCAGCGTCTCTTCCTCTCTGGTCAGTATCACAATATTTTGAGAAAGCTCTTTCATAGCCGCGGATATTTCCTGAAGCTTCCTGTTTTCTTTTTCCAGAAGCTGCTTGTTCTGATATAATTCAGATACTTCTGATGCCAGAAACTGCAGGAACCGTTCTCCATTTTCTGCAGCTACGATATCTTCTGAAAATTTCCATACACTTCCGTCCGGAAAACAGGATACCTGAAAATCCGGATCGTAAGACACGCTGCCTCTCATAGGATGTTCCCATGCTTCCCGAAGCTCTGCTGCACTTTGGATATCCCTGCCTGTTAAGTACCTGCAGATTCTGTACATCTGTCGATTGATCAATACCGGCATTCCCTGTTCATCAAAGAAGCCCACGCCACTGGGTAAGTTGTCCAGGCTTTCCTGGATCGCATTTCCCTGTAACTGATTTTTCCCCTGTCTGAAAGCAGCTGCGATCTGCATTGCCGCATATGTGATCCCCAAAACTCCTGCAGCAACGTAAACAGCATAAGGCATTTTAAAAAGTATAAACGAATCTTGTTCCCATCGGTTCGGACAATATTTCACGCTAAAACAGGAAGCGGTAAGAAAAGTTACCGTAACCATTGCCGCATTTATTATGATCTGCTTCCATTTCTGTTTCCAGATTATTTCATAGATGACTAATAAAAAATAGACCAAAGCGATCAGCAGGAAAAAAACCGTTAAAGCCGCCTGAAATTCCAGGGAACTGTTTCCAAAAGATTTCATCATCGTCATTCTCCCCCTTCCCCGGAGAAAGAAAGTAACCATGCACCATCAAAATCCTGTTCCGCTTCCGCACCGTAGCGTTCTGCCGCTTCCGTCAGGTTCGCTTCACATTCTGCACTTATGGATAATATCAGCTTTTCATTTTCCTGTTTCAGCGATACTGTGAGTGCCGATAAACTATCCAGTGTTTCTTCAATAACTGCTTCACAAAAATCATAAATCCGGATCGCTGTTTCACTTGAGATCATTTTCCCGGCCATTTGTGATAAAGAGCAGGGGGGACTTTCCTTGCTCACAAAAAAGCCTGCGGCTGCGCCACTCAATTCCAGATTTCTTATGGTTTCTTCCAAACATAATTCCAGTTCTCTTACCGATATGGCAGAATTATGTTCTGCAATAAAGATCAGATTGCTGCGCCTTTTTATATATGCGCCGATGACAACAACCTTCCCAAGTATCTTTTTTCTCTGCTGCTCATTTTCCGCCAGAGCATACGCATCGATCAGCCTGGTCAGAAGAATGATCTGCCTGGAAGTCTGTCTCTGTATCTTGTCATAAAGCTGATTCTTTACAGACAGTTTTGCCATCTGTTTTTTGGCTTTCAGGTTTTCTTCTTCTATCACGTTTGCAACTTTCAATTCTTCTTTCCGGTCAGCTAATTCCTGTAACAGCTCCTGCAGCTCTGACAGATTTTCTTTCCACAGCACATACCCGCCCCGAATCGGCGCTCCCGATAAGCGGATTCCATTTTCCAACATCACCGGGTTCTTCAGAGCAAGATGTACTGCTTCCCTCTCTATTTTCCCGGAAGCCTTTGACCGATAACAGATCTTTCCGTCCGTATCTATAATTTGCGCTGCGATCCCGGAGGCCTGGAACAGCTGCGCATAGCCTGTATTGGAGGGTATCAGGCCGCACTGTATACAGCTCTCGATCATCACAGCAAACAGAATACAAAAGGCCGCTGTCATATCTCTTGTGAACAGTCTCCAGAAAGGCAGATTCAGACAATAAGAAATCCCATAGGCTACTGCCAGCCCATAGGCACTGAACGGAAACCAGAGCAGCTTTTTATTCCTGATCACCCGGCATTTAAACAAGATCATGCAAACAGCTGCCAGCGCACAGCCGATCTCCCATGTGATAATCAAATAATACGCCGGTCCATACCCATATACACCCACTTCATAAGATGCGGCTTCTCCCAGTTTCCCCTCCGGGAAAGAGAACACAAGCTGATGGAGATCATTTGTTAATACCAGTCCGGTCAGAAACAACGCAGCCAGAAACAACCCGTGTGTCCATGATGGAAGCCGGTAATTTTCCGGCTGCCGCATATAAAATGCCAGATAAAGGCTGGCAGTCGGAATCAACTGCATGGGAATATAGTAGAGATACCAGCCATAGCGTAAAGCCAGCGGCAATTCATAGGGCATCTGGTATTTGCACATGCGGACAAACATCCAGAAGATCATCAGGCCTGCAATAAAAATCAGACAACGGCGTGTATTTTTTTGAATGATCCTCTTTCGGAAGGAACATGCCCATGCCGAATAAAGACCTATGTAAATAAACGGTCGTAAAAAACAACATATGGAATTAAGGTAAGGATTTGCAAAAGACAAATTTCGGATTACTGCTGCGATAATCACACATAAAATCACTGCACTTCCCACACATAACTGGAATTTCTTTTGCACGGTTCTCCTCCGTCTTTCTATGTTTCCTGCTTGTACAAATATTCCCGGTCTTGAAGTAATACCCCTGCTGATGCTAACCATGCCCTTACGGGATGCTGTATGCAGCCTCCGGCTGTGCCGCTGCTGACCGCAAAAGCTCCGGGGGACATGGTATGCATTGTTTGTACTCCTATTATATTCGATAGAAACCTAAGAATCCATGGTATTTGTTATACTCCTCGGAGAATCCGTTAAAAGTAGACTGGAGATACCATGAAAAATCACAAGGATCTGTATGCTTTTCTTGCTTTTTGTCAAATCTTGTATGAATTATCGTATTTTTCTCTGCTTTTGCTGCTGCAGCCTTGTACTCTCCGAAGATCAGAAATATAATAAAACGGATTGTTTAAGTTTTCATTCCTATACAATGTTGAAAAAAAAACGTATAAGGATTACAACTCAACACAAAAGCCTATTCGTGTCGTTCCTTTTTCCTCCTTTCTCCGATAAGATAAAGCCATCAAATAAAGGAGGCAACACCATGAATACAGATAAGATTTACGCAGAGCACCTGGCCAACGAGTATGCACCGAAGGACGATTCAAAAGTAATCGCCCTTCGCAAGCTGGATGCCAGAGCAAAGCTGCCGGCAACCATTTTCACCTATACCTTTGGCATCCTTTCCTCCCTCATTACCGGAACCGGAATGTGCCTGTCCATGGATGTGATCGGCAACAGCAGTCCCACTATGTTTGTTCTCGGCATTATAATTGGCATCATCGGTCTGGTGGGGATGGGAGTCAACTATCCGATGTATAAAAAAATACTGGCTAAGGGAAAACAAAAATATGCTTTTGAAATCATGGAACTGGCAAAGGAAATCAGCGCGGAATAAGTTACGAAAAAGGCAATGATGCTTTTATACCGGCTGTTTCATCCGGCGAAGTGAATTTTATATATTCTTCCGCTTTTTTCTTTTGCCGTACTTATTTCCATTTTTTACAGCCAGTCAGGGGAATGGTACCGCAGCCTATCGGTTTTTGTGCTGTCCGCCCATTCCCTGACGATCCTGCTTGCCGCCTTGCCAATAATGGTAAGGCCTTTTTAGGGAAGCATCGTACTGTTGAGTCGTTCATTAAAATTAAGAAAGGCGGTAGAAGCAAATGAAGAAGTCTGAAAGCAAATACTTTCTTTTAATTTTTTGATATAACTTAAGTTGCGTAGCTTACGCAGCACAATCCAATTCTTGCAAAACTGTCTTTCCGTATTTTTCAACTATCTGCACCATAACATTGATAAATGAATTAAATACTTCGCTTTCATCTTTCATCTGTTCATTTTGCAATTCTGAATTTTGGATATAGTTTTCATTTCCCATAATGAGTACCTCCGCTATAAAACAAGCGGCTGTACTCTAAATTATAGAAATACAGCCGCATTTTTACCAATGTGCAAATTTATCGTTCTCGTCCCTTTTACACATCTGTTCGATTTCATCAACTCTGCCAACAATGAGCTCATCTATGCCAAGTACGGCACAACCGACTTCAAAGCCGTTTATTGTTTCTTCAACGATGACTTCTGTATCGTGTTCAAATGCCAACTCTATGGCAGCATCAAGCTCTTGCTTTTCAATTACTTTTGTTATTCCAAAGGAAGAGCCTGCACGAACAGGTTTAATAAACAGCGGATAAGTTAAATTCGCTTCAATCTCTTTCATCGCTGCTTCTTCGTTAAAGCGTTTGAATGTTACCGATTTAGGAACAGATATACCCGCAAGGCTAACGAGTTTATGTGCCCTGTCCTTATCCATACAAAGAGCTGATGAGAGTGTATCGCAGCCAACAACAGGTATTCCTGCCAATTCAAATATGCCCTGCAAAGTACCATCTTCGCCGTTTTTGCCATGCAATACGGGGAATACCAAATCAACTTTTATAATACGGTATTTGTCTGAAGCAATTTCTAAAAAGCCTTTAACGGAACGATTTTGGGAAACGACAACAGGGCATAGATTTTTGCTATCTTCAAACCAAGTATTGTTTAGGATTTTCTCCTTTTCTCCCGTATAGTGATACCATTCACCACTTCTTGTAATTCCTATTGGAATTATGTCAAATTTATTGGTATTGATATTTTCAAAAACAGCGGATGCCGATTGCAATGACACCTCGTACTCTGTTGAATTGCCTCCAAAAATAACTGCTATTTTTTTATTTTGCATTTTACACACCTCTTTCTTCAATTTTTACATCATCGGGTAGCTTATAGGCTATTTCACATTGGTTGACATACAATTCTTTTTCCGTCTGACTACCAGTCATTTTGTCTTTTTCTGTACGACAAACAGAAGCTATTTGATATACTTTTTCCTCTCGCTTGAAATAGGAAACAGACGAATTAAAAACCGTATATTCAATATTTACGGAGCTTTGCGACAAAATTCGACCATACATAAAGTTGTCATCAAAACTAATCTCAATCTGGAAAGTATTGTCCGTGTCGTTACGGAGTTTTAGGTCTAACCAACCTTCGTTAATCGTAGCATCAGTACCGCAGGGCAAATCTTCGGTTGTTGATGGGAAAGACTCAACTGCGTGTCCGTGTCGCTCGACAATAACAAGCGGCGTGTGTAAAAAAAGCCAAAATAGCATATTACTCAATTGACACAAACCTCCGCCATAAGAGCCTACAATCTTTCCATTAACAAGATTTAATCCGTCCTTATATTTCTCGTGACGGTCTGCCCATCGTACAAGCTGCCAAAATGAAAATGTTTCTTTCGGCTCAATAATCACTTTATTGATTGTTTTTGCGGCAAGTTTTAGGTTGTGTACCTTATTGATTTGGTACTTCATATCAAATCCACTATTTTCATTTAGCATAAGTGATGATGTTTCAAATACTGTGTTTGGTAACAATTTCTCAGATGTCTTTTTTGCGTATCTATTGCCGTCAAATTTCATTTTGAAATAAAAATATTTTTTTCTTTGCCATTTGCGGAGAGGTAGCAAAAAAGGAAACAACTGCGTTAGTCTTTTTCTTTGTGTTAATTTATACACCTCAATCACTCTCTTCTAAATATTCTTCAGGGCAAATATATTAAACGACAAATTTCTTTTCTCACCAAACACGAAAATGTACCATTAGTTTTCTGATTGCTTTTTCTCAAGATATTCCTCAAGACATAATCCTTCTTTATACATCTCAGTTGCCGCTTCCACACCAACATAACGGTAATGCCATACTTCTTCCGCAGTTCCAGTTATATCTGTTTTGTTCCCTGGATAACGGAAAATAAAGCCATATTTATAACTGTTTTCTTGTAGCCAAAAATATAAATCATACGTTGCCCCATTTATGTCTACTGCTAACCCTATTTGATGTTCGCTGTATCCTGGTCTGGCAACCCATTGTTCCGCTTGCTTTATTGCCTCTGCATCTGAGTAACCTTCATTTTTGTACTCCCTAATTTTTTCGTCATATAAACTTTGCTGCGTATCCTGTGTTCTATATCCTGATACTACCATAGGTAGTTCTCCCCAGTTTTCTTCTCTAGCAGCTTCCAGCATCTCCATAAGCGGTTTGTAAATACGTTCATCTACTTTTTCTCCACCGTCAACTTCCACTAAATTTATCTCTATATCCTTTGGAATAGGATTGTTTCTGTTAACCAATACAAGATTCCACGGGTCTTGCATATTAACTGTTCCATCCTCAATATCTGGAGTTTGACTCTCTAAATAATCTGTAGTGCTGTTTATACCGAATTCTTCCGTTTCGTCCGTTCTATTCAAAATATTACTTAATGTAAAAATGCAAAATAAAAAGAGAATAATTACCAAAACGCAACTTGTACAGACATAAATATAAGTTTTATTTTTTTTACGGCTATGCTTCATATTTTTGTTTTCCATTTTAGAAAACTCCTTTCAAAAATAAAAAATGTTTCTGTTCGATATTCATTATACCGAACAGAAACATTTCTGGTTTTAAGATGAAATTGCTTCTTTCCTAAGAAAATCCTAATATAAAATTGACCTTTTACTAATCTGACATAGGGAGCCGTACACAAAAAGTAATTGTATCATTTTGACTTTCTGCATAAATTTCTCCATTGTGCAAAAGAACTATTTCCTTTGCTATTGCTAATCCTAATCCTGTACCTCCTGTGTCTGCTCTTCTTGATTTATCCGAACGATAAAATTTATCAAACAGCTTATCCAAGTCATCAGCAGAAATCGTCTTTCCTTGATTGCAGAAAAACAAAGTGATTTGATTTTCCTTTACTTCTGCTGATATAACGATTTCCGTTTTTGGATAACTGTATGCTGCGGCATTTCTCAAAATATTACTGAAAACTCTTGCTATTTTATCAGCATCCGCATAAATAGTTATATTTTCATCGATATTCAATGTAACAGAATTACCCCTAATTGAAAACAGAGGAGATAACTCATCTAATAACTGTACTAGCATATAATATAAATCTATGTAAACTTTGGAAAGTGTAACTTGCCCTGAATTATATCTGGTAATTTCAAAGAATTCATTTATCATTTTTCCTAAACGGTTTGCTTTATCTAATGCAATATGAACATATCCTAACCTTTGCTCTATTGACATTTCAGGCTCTTTTTCCAATAGTTCTAAATAACCAAGCACTGATGTAAGAGCCATTGTGAGATTAGCCTGTGCATCGGCATCAATGAGCAGGACTTTCTTGCCCTGTTTTGCCAGACCCACACCCAGATTGACCGCCGTTGTTGTTTTTCCGACACCGCCTTTCTGATTAGTCAGAGCAATCACTTTGCAATTTGACATAGGTGCGTCCTCCTTTCGCATTTATTTAGCCGCTTTGTCAAGGCGGCTATGTAACCATACCAGAGAACGCAAAAAAGCCGCTTACTCTTAAAATCAATAAGAATAAGCGGCTCGGTGTAATGTGCCTTAGACATATTCAATTTTCATTCTCTTAACAGGGGCGTTGGCGACTTTGAATATCAGCTCGTCAACGCAGTCTGTATATCTGCCTTGCTGTATGAGTTTATTTTTCAGCTCCACAAGGCTATGTATAACTATCTGCCTTTCGTGGCTATCCAGATATGCGGTATGTACTTTGAAGCCGTATTTTGCTTCTATGTACTCTTTAATCATCTTGTAGGTTACTCGCTCTTTTGGCTTATAGCTTTCTGCTCTCTTTTCGATATTATCAAGAGGAATTTTACCCTCGCCCTCGCCAAACTCTACTTTTACATTGATTACGCTGTCAGGTTTTTTGTGGGAAAGAAGTACTACCGTCTCCACATTATCCGTCATAGGAAACATATCCACCGGCCATGCCGTCCCTGCCTCGTACCCATGCTCTGTCAGATATTTCAAATCCCTTGCCAGGGTTTCCGGATTACAGGAAATGTATACGATCTTTTTCGGGGAGAGCTTTACTACTGAGGAAAGAAAAGCTTCATCGCTGCCTGCCCTTGGAGGATCCATAAATACCGCGTCTGCCGTCTCTCCCGCCTCTGCCATGGCAGTCATAAATGCACCTGCATCGCTTTGATAAAAGCGAATGTTTGCAGTTCCATTGCGTTTTGCGTTATATACTGCATCCCGAACCGCATCGGGATTAAGCTCCACTCCGATCACTTCTCCGGCTTCTCTGCTGGCAATCAGACCGATGGTCCCAATGCCGCAGTAGGCATCGATCACCCGCTCCCTGCCCGTAAGTCCTGCAAGTTCAATCGCTTTGGAGTAAAGTTTCTCGGTCTGCACCGGATTTACCTGATAAAAGGATTTTGAAGAGAGACGAAAAGTGCAGCCGCAGAGAGTATCTTCAATATAACCTTTTCCGTATAGTACGCTCTCCCGCTCTCCAAGCACCATGCTGGTGTTTTTATCATTCACATTCAGCACCACAGTGGTAATCTCCGGGTGCAGCTTTCGCAAGGCTTTCACAAAATTATTTTTTGATGGCATAATAGGGGAGGACAGCACCAGAACCACCATCACCTGGCCGCTCTCCCTGCCGATGCGAACCAGAGCATGGCGGAATAATCCGTATCCCGTATCCTCATTGTAGGTTTTGATTTTAAAGGACGGCAGCAGAGCCCGAATATCCCGGATAATATCATCTGCTCGCTGATCCTGGATCCTGCAGCTTTCTACCGGTACGATACGGTGAGTCCCCTCCTGATAGGTGCCGGAGATAATCTCATTTCCTCTGTGACCAAATACAGCGTGAACCTTATTCCGATAATGAAACGGATCCTTCATCCCTATGATCCTTTCCACTTTACAGTAAGGCTTCAAAAGCTTCTCCACCTGCTTTTGTTTCCGGGACAGTTGCTTTTCATAAGGAAGATCCAGGTATTGGCAGCCGCCGCAGCGTCCAAATGCAGGACATAAGTCGGAAGTTTTTCTTTCCTGTCCCTGCCCCTGCTTTCCGCTCTGAAGCTTTTCTTTCTCCCATCCTTCCTGATACTTCTTCTGGCTCGCATTTTTCTGTCCCGGTTTCCTGCTCGGTTTTCCCGTTTTTGCCTTCCCCTGTTCCTGTGGCCCCATGACCTTTGCCTGTTTTTTTACTTTTCTTTCATTTTCTCCGAAAGATCTTTTTTTTGCTGACTGCTCCTGCTGCTTTTTATTTTCTTTCTTTTCTTTTTTTAGAATTTCCTTTTTCATAAAAGCTCCCTCTCCTGACCCGAATCTGTCCGCTTTTCTGTCTCTGACTTTTTCCAATTTAATTTTCCAAACCTGTTTCCAGCCGCTCTTTTTCTCTCCTACACCCCGTGAAATTCCGGAATGAAACTTTCTCTTGCAGTCTCACCCTCCTGAAAAAATCCGTTTTCCACTCCCAGAGAAAGGGCAAAATCCAGCAGACGCTCATATTCTCTGGCCGTTACCCTTCTGGAAAGAAGCGGATCTTCTTTGACTGCCGGCATAGGGGTATACTGATTCATAAGACTGATATAAATGTGCGTTCCATAAGTCTGAAACAAATATTCCACCACATTTTTAGAATCAGATACATGCCCCGGGAGCAGCAAATGACGTACGATCACGCCTTTTTTCATTATGCCTCTGTGATCAAACATCGGTTCTCCCACCTGGCGCACCATCTCAGCCAGAGCTGCCTTGGCTGTTTCCGGATAATCCCCTGCATGAGAATATTCTTTTCCAAGGGCTTTGTCCATATATTTAAAATCGGGCAGGTAAATATCTACCAGCCCGTCTAAAATCCTCAGGGTTTCTGCCTTTTCATATCCGCTGCTGTTATACACCACAGGGAGATCCATTCCCCTGGATCTTGCCAGCAAAATGGCCGCTGCCGCCTGGGGCAGAAACTGCCCCGGAGTCACCAGGTTAATATTATTGGCCTTCTGCTCCTGCAGCTGCAAAAACAGATCCGCCAGTTCCTCCACAGAAACTCTTGTTCCATATTCTTCTCTGGAAATCTTTCGATTCTGGCAGAAGATACACCCCAGAGAGCAGCCGGAAAAAAACACTGCCCCGGAACCTTCTGTTCCGGAAATGCAGGGCTCTTCCCAAAAATGCAGGGCAGCTCTGGCTACCACCGCCTCTGCCCCGCTCTGACAGACTCCTTTTTCACCAGCCAGACGGTTTACACCGCAGTTCCTGGGACAGAGACGGCATTCCCGCATATAATTATTGATCTGTTGTTTTAAAAAATCCATCGTTCATTCCTCCTGCCCCAGCGCCTGCTCATAAGAAAAGAAACATTTTCCCTCTCTGCCCCTTTTGCTGATGACCACGCGCGAATGTCTGCCTCATAGAAAAGAACCTCTTTCTCTTCTATTCTGGCCGGCAGCTCTGTGCTTCTCCCTTCTTCCCCGCCGGCTTGGGAAGCTGCGCCAAAATAATGGCTCCAAACATCAGCACACATCCCATCAGTTCCCTGCTGCTCAGCTTTTGATTCAAAAGGATCCATCCTGCCAGCACAGACACCACGGATTCCAAGCTCAGGATCAGAGAAGCTACGGTAGGATCCATTCCCTTTTGCCCAATAATCTGCAGCGTATACCCCACTCCGCTGGAAAATGCTCCCGCATACAGGATAGGCAGCCAGGCCGCCAAAATGGAACTCAGATCCGGTTTTTCAAAAATCAGCATCAAAACCCCGGAAAGGATTCCGGATACAAAAAACTGAATACAGGACATTTTGATCCCATCTGTCAATGGGGAAAAATGATCAATCACCAGAATGTGCACTGCAAAAAACAGGGCACAGATCAGCACATAGGTATCGCCCTTTCCCAAAGCGAAGGTTTCCGTAAGGCAAAGAAGATATAACCCTCCCATAGCCAGAAGCACACTGATCCAGACCAGAATGCCGGGACGCTTTTTCAAAAAAATCCCAAGAACCGGAACCAGTACAATGTACATGGCAGTAATAAATCCTGCCTTGCCCACAGTGGTATGGCTGATCCCGATCTGCTGAAGATTGCCTGCGATGCAAAGGCAGATTCCGCAGCAGATCCCTCCTGTGATAAGAACCTTCCGGGAAGCGGCTGTATCTTTAAACATTTCCGGATCCCCGCCCTTCTTTTTCTGTTTGTTCATAAAAAACAGAAAGGGCAGCAAAACAATCCCTCCGATTATGCTCCGAAGAGCATTAAACGTAAAAGGGCCTACATAATCCATTCCAGCGCTCTGAGCCACAAAAGCAATCCCCCAGATCACTGCTGTCAATACCAGCAGAAGTGCGCTTTTTACCTGTTGGTTTCCCATCTAGCAGACCCTCACTTCCCCGGCCAGAACCTTTTTATAATCCTCATAATTCTTCTTCAAAAGCTGAGGGGTATTCAGCTCATACGGACATTTGCTCATACACTGACCGCATTCCAGACAGCCCTCTATCTTCTTCATCTCTGCCTGCATGGCAGGAGTCAGCCAGTCCTTGGAGGGAGCGCGGCGCAGCATCAGAGACATTCTGGCACACTGATTGATCATGATCCCTGCAGGACAGGGCATACAATATCCGCAGCCCCGGCAGAAATCCCCTGTAAGCTCCTTCTGCTCTCTGGCAATATATTCTGATACTTCCTCTGTCATCACCGGAGTTTCTTCCATATAAGAAAGCCACTCTTCCAGTTCTTTCTCCTTCTGGATCCCCCAGATAGGCAGCACATTGTCAAACTGCTGCATAAAAGCCATGGCTGCCTCAGACCGGTTGATCAGCCCGCCGGCCAGCCCCTTCATGGCAATAAATCCCACATTAGCAGCTTTGCAGTCGGATACCAACTGCTGTTCCTTCTGAGAAGACAGATAGCTGAAGGGATACTGCAGCGTCTCATAATACCCACACCTTACAATCTCCTCTGCAATAAAGAGCTTATGGGTAGTAATGCCGATATGACGGATCTTGCCCTGTCTCTTAGCCTCCTCCATACACTCATACATGCCTGTACCGTCTCCCGGAACGTAGCACTGATCCACACAATGAAACTGGTACAGATCCAGATAATCTGTCTGCAGATTATTTAGCGTAGTTTCCAGCTGGCTCCAGAACTCTTCCGGAGTCTTGGCTGCCGTCTTGGATGCAAGATATACCTTCTCCCGCATTCCCGCAAAGGCAGCTCCCACTTTCACCTCACTGTCGCTGTAAGCTCTCGCTGTATCAAAAAAACGCATACCGCCTTCGTACGCCCGCCTCAGAAGCTTTACTGCCAGCTCCTGGGTGACTCTTTGTATAGGCAGCGCACCAAAACCATTCTGCGGCACAACGATTCCTGTATTTCCCAGAGTAACCTGTCTCATCTGTTCTTCCTCCTAAATTCATTACGGAATTTTCCGTCTTTTTCTCCTGGCACTTATGATACCACTGTCCACCAAATCTTGTCAAACTTTGAAAGCAGTCCTCCCGATTGTTAACCTTTTATTTTTTATAGTTGACAATCAATCATATTCCCTTTATAATGCCTATTAAAATACCAACAAAGGAGAAACACACTATGAAATCATCAAAACTATCCCTTCAGGAAATGATCACTGTAGGACTGTGCACTGCTGTCATTGTCATTCTTGCTCAGATCACGATTCCTATGCCTCTGGGTGTTCCAATGACCATGCAGACCTTCGCCATCTCTTTGACTGCTATTATTTTAGGTGCAAAAAAAGGAGCCCTGGCGGCTCTTGTATATGTTCTTCTGGGTGCAGTGGGACTTCCTGTATTCTCCGGTTTTTCCGGAGGCTTTCAACGTTTGGTCGGCCCAACAGGAGGTTTTCTCTGGTCCTTCCCCCTTATGGCTTTTCTCATCGGTCTGGGTGCTGAAAAATACCGCAATTCAAAAGCAGCCTTTCTCTTCTGGCTGACTCTTGGAACCGTTTTAAATTATGTGGTGGGTGTTGTGGTATTCTGTCTGGCCACCCAGAGCTCTTTGGCTGCTGGAATCACTGCCTGCGTTCTTCCTTTCATTCCCACAACGATTATCAAAGCAGTCCTTTCTGCTTGGGTTGGTCTGCGCATGCGTGACCGTCTCCCGGCAGTAAATCCGGCATAACCCGGTCGCTGTTTTGAAGTATTCCGGCCCTTAAACATGCAGCTTGCCTGATACCAAACGTCTCAGGCACTTAGTTTCTTAATCACGCAGCCCCCGGCGCTTCCTGTCCGGGGTCCTTAGCATCCCGGCGGTTTCATCTTTCAGGCGGAACTGCCGGATCGATGATTGTTCTCTATCGACTGGTTCCGGCCAGGATCTGCTCCTGACCGGAGGCAATCCCGGACCGCTGGTTTTCTCTTCCCTGCTGCACATAAAATCCCGCCAGGATCAACGATAAGATCAAAACGATTGCTGCATTCCTTCCATAATGTTTCCCCATATTCTCCATCCTCTCTGTTGGAATTTATCCCACTTTTCTCTGCTCAGATTTTTTCTGTCCATCCTTCTGTTACATTTTTTTATAATCTTTTCTTTTTCTCCCGTTTTTTACTTAATATCTTTTCTCCAAAAGATATAGATCCCTGCCATATTTGTAAATAATATCACTGCTCCGGCCCCGATGCAGAACAGTCCCATTTGCCCATTCAGCTCCGGGTCGCTGCAGCTTCCAGCCTTCTTTAAAAAATATATGCCGCTAAGCAAAGCCGTTCCTGTCAAAAGGCAGACTGCGGTTCCCCATATTCTAGACTGAAGTATTATCGCCAGAAAATAAAAGATCCCCGTCAGGGCAGCTGTCATAAACATTCCCCCGATAAAACAGGCCAGCTCTTGTTCTCCGGATAACGCAGACTTTCCAAAAAAGGGAAGCCCTAAGAGTCTGGCTGCCGCCATCCCGCTCAGCCAAAAAAGCCCGCAGGCCAAAGCGCAGAGAATAAAATCTGCCAAATACACTCTTCTTCTGGAGCTTCCCGACATGATTCTGCCTCCGATCCCTCCGTTCCTGTATTCGGTTCCCACAAACAGGCCGCAAAACAGCCCGCAGATCATCACAAAAGCTGGCATATCCAGAAACTGGATCCGATCTACCGGCCAAAGCTCCCTTTTTGAAATCATAAATTGGTAGGCTGAAAGTGCCGCAATGGTCTTCATAATAACGGAAAGAAACAGACAGCTCCAAAAAATCCTGCTCTTTCTCAGGCGCAGCAGCCCTGCTCTCAAAAGATTAGCCATGACTCCTGCCTCCCAGCATTCCCTGATACAGATTTTCCAAATGGGTTGCTATTCCTTCCAGTTCCCCGGCCTCCCTGCCGGTGATCAGAAAGGTGACTGCATTCTTTTGATGCAGCCTGAGGATCAACTGCTGCATTTCTGAAACTTCATGCTTTTCCAGCCCCTGAAAAGGTTCATCCAATAAAAGGAATTCCGGTTCTCCTGCAAGAGCCATGGCCATGCCCAGCCGTTTTCTCATTCCCACAGAAAACCCTCTTACCTTTTCCTTTTTTCTGTCAAAAAGGCCTACCGCTTGCATAAGCGCTTCTGTCTCCTGCTTTCCGCCTCCTTTTCGCAGCAAAAGCTGATAGCGCAGATTTTCTTCCGCTGTCAGATCCGGATACAGAAACTCTTCCCCCACCATAGTTCCCGTCCTCCGCCTTACCACTTCCAGCTCTTTCCTGCAATTTTCCACTCCATACAGAAAATAAGAGCCTGCTGTAGCTCTCTGCAGCCCGCAGATCAGACGCAGCAGTGTAGTCTTCCCTGCGCCTTCCGCCCCCCACAATCCGTAGACGGCTCCTTTTGGCACCTTCAGCGTCAGATTTTCCAGCGCCCTGACCTTTCCGTATTGCTTTGACAAAGCCCTTGTCTGTAATACATATTCCATGATTTTTCTGCTTCCTCCCTCATTTCCTGATGGTCGTATTCTACTACAGGGGTCAGGCAAAAGCAGTTTAGAAAGAAAAGAAGATTGGGTTAAGAAATTCGATAGATTTTCGATAGACGTAAGGCTGATGCAAAATATATCCGGAGATCTCCCTGCAGACAGTCTTTCTGCAAAAATTACCGTTTCTCCAAAGGGATATCTGCCGGGAAATATCTCCGGCGGTACCCTTTCGGATCCCTTTCTCCCTGTGATGCAGCTTCCCCCGCTGCTCTATTTTCCATCAGCCTTCTGATTTTTTTACAAAAGCTCGAACAGACTCAGCTGTTTTACCGCTGCCATCTTTTCAGCAGCTGCTTTTTCCCGCTTGACAAACGGGTCCGGTATCTCCTTTAGGAAAATGGATTCCTCCCCATAAGTCAGAAGGATCAGCTCTTCCTTAGCTCTGGTCATACCTACATAGAATAGGCGGCGTTCTTCTTCCAGTCCCTCTTTCTGTCCGTATTCCAGAGGGATGGAATGCTTACGCAGACCGGGAATGATCACAGCCGGGAACTCCAGGCCTTTGGCTGCATGAAGAGTCATCAGAGAAACCGCATCCGGCGTGTAATGTCTGGTACCGCAGCGCTTAAGATCTGCCTCCTCTCCAAAAATAAGATTCTCCAGAAACTCTCCCATGGTTTTATGAAAAACCGCCATATCTGCCAGTTTTTCCAGCGCCTTATCCTCTGTAAGCCCCTGTTCCTTCCTCCATGTTCGGATCAGACCTTCCGGCTTTTTCTTCAGCACCCCATTGTCCTGATTTCTAAAAAAACCGATGGCTTCCCTCACCGTCTTTTCCTCCAGAAAACTGCCTCTTCCGGTGACAATATAGGGAATGCCCTCTGTTTTCAAATACTCTTCCATAGACTCCACCTGCTGATTGGTTCTGCACAACACACCAATATCCGAAAAACTTCTCACGGTCTTCCCATCCTGCTGCCGTTCCTGCGCATCCAGCATATCAATTCCGCCAATCATCCGGTTGATCTCCCTTGCTGCATAAATTCCCTGTGATCGTTTTCCGCCCGTGCCCACAATCCTCACCGGAAACCCAAAACCGGAGGCAGAAACCAGTTTGCGCTCCGGCCCCGGATTGTGGGAAATGAGTCCGCAGGCTCCTCCGATGATGGCAAACGTTGAACGATAATTTTTTTCCAGGCGGATCACCTCTGTGAGAGGATAATCTTTCTGTACCTGTGCAAAACACCTGGGATCTGACCCCCGAAACCCGTAGATGGACTGATCGGGATCCCCGATAAGAAACAGCTCCCTGCCATCCCGGTTCCATTGTCGGATCAGCTCATACTGCAGAGGATTAATATCCTGAAATTCATCTACCAGCAAATATCGGAAATGGCTGCAAAATCTTCTCACCTCTTCCTGATCCTCCTGCAAAAGAGCAAGCGCCCGGATCAGCAGATCATCAAAATCCCAAATTTTCAAGTCTTCCATACGCTTCTGGTAAAGAGCAATGCCGTTTTGAAGACCGGGATCGGTCGGTTCCTCCCCTGAGTTCAGCGCTTCTTTCATCTTTTGCTCCGAAACCTTTCTCAGAAATGCAGCAGGACCAAGGGGAAGCTTCTGCTCCTGAATGATCTGCGATGCCAGCTCTGTCAGCTCCAGCTGGTCTGCAAGGATCAGGTCTGCCCCTGCCTGCCTTAACATGCGAAAGCAAATGGAATGAAAGGTTCCCGTCTGTACAAGGCTTGCTGCGCGCCGATGAGGCATCTCTTTCTGAAGTCTGGTCGTTAACTCCTTTGCTGCCTTATTGGTAAAAGTAACGGCTGTGATCTCCGATGCTTTCACCCGCCGTTTTTCTATCAGGCATCGGATCCGGGCTGCAAGCGTTCCTGTCTTGCCGGTGCCAGGCCCTGCGATCACTGCCAGGCTCCTGGCCGGAGTCTCTGCCGCCTGACGCTGCCTGGGATTTAACCGATCCAGAAAATCCGGCTCTGCTGTCTTCTCCTTCTCTTCTGCCAAACCAGATCCTTTCCGCAAATCAGGGACAGGCAGACGCTCCTTTTGCTCCCGTTTCTGTTCCATCATCCCATCTTTCCCCTCTGTCAAAGGTGTTTCCTGGATCCCTTCCAGAAAAGCGCTGATACTCATCTGCCCCTCTGGATTCTGAAGCTCATCCGGCTCAAATAGCCTGATCGTTCCATACTCCCCGTCAAATCCCGGCAGACGGATCACCTGTCCTGCCCGCAGCCGCCGGATACCCTCTCCCACCAAATGACCAAAACTCTTTGCTATATCTTCCACAGGAGTTTCTCGCAAAATGGTAAATTCCGGTCCCAGCTGTTCCAGCATACGGCAGTATTCCTGCTGCACCTTTTTACTCCCCGCAGAACGTCCCGTGGAAGCTGCCAGCACCTCCGGCAAAGGAACAAGGCTCTCAAAAGGCTTCCGTTTCTTGGGCTGATACCCAAAGGGACGATCAGCCAGCTGCGCGATTCGATGGGAAACTCCCATGGTCAGCTTTTTTTTGCACACCGGACAGATGCCCTCCGCCTGCTCCGCTTCCTGAGGATCCAGGCAAATATGACACTTTCTGTGTCCATCAAAATGATATTTCCCCTCCTCCGGAAAAAATTCTATGGTTCCTGCCAGACCTTCCCCTGTCTCAATGGCGCGCTGCAGGTTTGTATAAGAAAGCGCTCCCTCCAGCAAATTCGCCTCTCTCCCCAGCTTTCCCGGAGAATGCGCATCTGAATTTGAAATCAGCTGATAGCGATCCAGCGCTGAAAGCTGCCAGTTCATAGGCGGGTCGGAAGAAAGTCCCGTCTCCACTGCATGAATACAGGGGGCCAGCTCTCCAAAGCATTCTTCCACTGTATCAAACCCGGAAAAAGCTCCAAACATAGAAAAATGCGGTGTCCAGATATGAGCGGGAATAAACATCCCCTCCGGGCACACATCCAGCATGATCTCCAAAAGATCGTGGCAGGAAAGTCCTAAAATCGGCCGGCCGTCAGAATGAATGTTCCCGATGGCCTCTAATCGCTCTGACAGCTTCTGCGCCTGCTCCAGCCCCGGAAGTAAAATCAGGCTGTGAACCTTCCGCACCCTTCCTCCCTGCTTATAGATGGAACTGATCTCTCCTGACACCACAAAACGGGTGTATTCTGCTTCCGCTCCCCATTCCGGTTCCTGCACATATTCTTTTTTTAAGCGGTACAGCCCCTCTTCTGCCGGGATCAGCTTTTCGAAAAGCTCTCTGCGCCAGGCCGGATGCGTAAAATCTCCGGTTCCCAGCAGTCGGATCCCCTTCTTCCTGCCCTGAAGCTCCAGCTGTTCCGGCGTGAGATCCCTGCTGGTGGCCCTGGAATATCTGGAATGAATGTGCAGATCTGCAATATACATAAGTCCTCTCCCTTCGCTGTTTTTATGATAAACCTGACTCCATGCAAAAACTCTTTCTCTTTTTCCATTATCATCAAACAAAGGATCCTGCAGCTCAGGATCCTCCGCCTGGGTTGGGTCGCATTTGCGACAGAATTCCACTGCGCCGCAGTGCGATCCTCCACAGAGTACTTTTTATTTAACAGGAATTTCCTGTCCAATAAAAAAGAAGAAGCGCCAAACAAGCGCCCCTTTGTGTTTTAAAACGATCACTCTTATCAAATGCGCCCCTTCTGAGCAGCAGGATTCTCATTTTCTCTGTCTGCCCGGAAGGGGAGCACAGCAGCAATCTCTTTTTACCGGATCTTTATTTTCTAATTCTTAAAGCTGTGAATCGGTGCCGGGATCCTGCCTTTTCTGTTTACAAAGGCTTCACAGGAAAACTGATTTACCGGCATAACAGGCGCATGTCCCAGAAGACCGCCGAATTCTACCGTCTCACCTACGCCTTTTCCGATTACGGGGATCAGACGCACGGCTGTGGTCTTCTGATTCACCATACCGATGGCCATTTCATCTGCGATAATTCCAGAAATAGTGGAGGGCTTGGTGTCTCCGGGAACCGCGATCATATCCAGTCCCACAGAGCAGACACAGGTCATGGCTTCCAGCTTCTCCAAAGAGAGCGCCCCCGCCTCCACGGCATTGATCATTCCCTGATCTTCACTCACCGGGATAAACGCTCCGCTTAAGCCGCCGACGTAGGAGGAGGCCATTACGCCGCCTTTCTTAACCTGGTCATTCAGCAAAGCCAGGGCTGCCGTCGTTCCCGGAGCTCCTGCGTGTTCCAGACCGATCTCGCAGAGGATATCTGCCACACTGTCTCCGATAGCAGGAGTAGGCGCAAGAGAAAGGTCGATAATGCCAAACGGTACATCCAGCCGTTTAGAGGCCTCCTGAGCCACCAGCTGGCCTACGCGGGTCACTTTAAAGGCTGTCTTTTTAATGGTTTCGCACAATACCTCAAATCCCTGTCCCCGTACCTGCTCCAGCGCAGTCTTTACAACGCCAGGCCCGCTGACTCCCACATTGATAATGGCATCGCTTTCTGTTACACCGTGGAACGCCCCTGCCATAAAGGGATTGTCATCAGGAGCATTACAGAATACCACCAGCTTGGCACAGCCAAGAGAATCCAGCTCTTTTGTCAGCACTGCAGTCTTCACGATGATCTCGCCCATAAGGCGCACTGCATCCATATCAATTCCGCACTTGGTAGAACCTACATTCACAGAACTGCATACCCGCTCCGTGGAGGCCAGCGCTTCCGGAATAGCCCGGATCAGGTTCTCATCACTTCTGGTCATCCCCTTGGACACCAGAGCTGAAAAACCTCCGATAAAATTCACCCCTACCTCTTTTGCCGCCCGATCCAGAGTTCTGGCTATGGTGACATAATCTTCAGGCTTTTTGCAGGCGCTTCCCCCGATCAGTGCAATGGGGGTAACTGAGATTCTTTTATTAACAATTGGGATCCCGTATTCCTTTTCAATATCTTTTCCCACAGAAACCAGATTTTTTGCTGTAGCAGTAATTTTTTCATAAATCTTTTCATTGAGACGATCCAGATCAGAATCAATACAGTCCAGAAGGCTGATGCCCAGCGTGATAGTGCGCACATCCAGATTCTCCTGGGTGATCATCTTAATGGTCTCTGTAGCTTCCATCCTATTAATCATATTCTTTTCCCCCTGAATGCACTAAATTCTGTGCATGGTATTAAAAATGTCCTCATGCATGCAGCGGATACTTAATCCCATCTTCCTTCCCAGCTCGTCCATCTCATCCGCCAGTTCTGCAGCCGGCTTTACGGATCTGGACGCATCTGTCACCATCATCATATTAAAGTATCCGTTGACGATCGTCTGAGAGATATCCAGAATATTGATATTGTTCTCTGCAAGATAGGTACACACCCTGGCAATTATCCCAACTGTGTCCTGACCAACTACCGTAATAATCGTTTTCTTCATAATAGCCTCCTTTTACAGTGCAATCAACGGAATCGCTTCCTCTCTCTTCGCAACCTGAATGAAAAAATCATCTGCCTTATAGGGATTCTCTCCCATGGTGATCTCCGCACAGACGGTGGCATAGGCCAGCGCATCATAATTATTTTCTTTACTCAAGTGCCCAAGAACAATGGATTTTAAATTATCGTGAAGGATCTCACACAGCAGCCGTCCCGCGTTTTCATTAGACAGATGGCCTCTGCTGCTTAAGATCCTCTGTTTCAAAGGATAGGGATAGGAACCAACCTGAAGCATATTGATATCATGATTGGATTCCAGCAGGATCCCATCCAGCCCTTTTAAATGATCCACTATGTAATCATTATAGCAGCCCATATCCGTGGCAACTGCCATGGATTTTCCTTCATGGGCAATGCGATATGCCACTGGCTGAGCCGCATCATGGGAAATACGAAAAGGGGAGATCTCCAGATCCTGTATCGCAAATCCCTGATCTGCGCAGATCGGATGAAACAGCTCCTGATCAATCGCACCCAAAGCTTTACAGCCGCAGATCGCCTCAATGGTACCTGGAGTGGCATAAATGGGGATCCCATACTTGCGCGCCATTACGCCAAGCCCCTTGATGTGATCCGAGTGCTCATGGGTGATCAAGATCCCATCCAGCTCTTCCGGCTTCCGGTCTATCTGATTCAGACCAGCAGTGATCCTTTTCCCGCTGATGCCTGCATCCACCAGTACTCCGGCATGATCCGAACCTACATAAATACAATTTCCGCTGCTGCCGCTGGCAATACTACAAAAATCCATGTTTCTTCATTCCTTTATCTATTTGCTCATAAGTATTTTCCACAGAATCGCTGCTGTTGTCAACTATAAACTGGCAGTGTTCCCGAAAAAAAGCATCCGGCTTCTGACTGGCCATAATACCTGTGATCTTTTCCTGGGTGTAGCCCCGGTTAAGCGCCAGCCTTCTCCGTCTTGCCTCCTCGGAAGCATAGACATACCAGACCTCATCACAGACCCGCTGGTACTGTTCCTCCAAAAGCAGCGCTGCCTCTAAAACGATCAGAGAAGAGCCCTCCTGTCTCCAATGAGAAATTCTCCGGCTCACCTCCAGCCTTACCTGAGGATGGACAATATCATTCAGTTTTTTTAGCAGCTCTTTGCTGCCAAATACCAGCTCTGCAATTTTTTTCCGGTCAAAGTTTCCGGTTTCATCCAGAACCTGACTGCCAAACAGCGCTATCATCGGCTCATAGCAGACAGCCCCCGGCTGCTGCAGATCCCTGGCCACCTGATCCAGCTCCAGAACTCGGGCCTGATATCTTCCTTCCAGATAAGAAAGCACTGTGGTCTTTCCTGCTCCCACGCCTCCGGTAATCCCCAGGATTCTGGTACCTATCTTCTGTTTCTCTGTTTCTCTGTTTTTCATATGTTTTCTCTCTGAGGAAAGCCTTTTCCCGGCTTTCCTCCTTTCACCTCTCCCTGCGGATCTTTTCCTCTTCCTCAGCAGCTCCTTGAAAGATCTCCTGTCTTATTTTGCATCATACCAGCTCTCGCCTGTGTGCATATCGATCTCCAGCGGCACCTCCAGCCTGGCCGCTCCCATCATCTCTCTCTTTAAGATCTCCTTCACCTGCTCCAGTTCCTCTTCTCTGGCTTCGATCAAAAGCTCATCATGAACCTGGAGGATCAGTCTGGATTCCAGCTTCGCTTTTTTCAGTTCCTGCTGCACCCGCACCATGGCAATCTTGATAATGTCTGCCGCAGTTCCCTGGATCGGAGAATTCATGGCTACCCGCTCTCCAAAAGAACGCTGCATAAAATTCCCGGACTTTAATTCCGGCACCGGACGGCGCCGGCCAAACAGGGTGACCGCATATCCTTTTTCCTTTGCATCCGCCACAGAGGTATCCAAAAAGTTCTTGATGCCCGGATAGGTTTTAAAATACTGTTCAATATATTCCTGAGCTTCCTTTCTGGTAATACTCAGATCCTGGCTCAGACCAAAAGAACTGATCCCATAGACGATCCCGAAATTCACCGCCTTGGCATTGCGCCGCTCCAGATCGCTGACCTGATCCAGGGGCACATGAAATACCTGCGAAGCTGTGATGGCATGAATGTCCCTGGCTTCCCGATAAGCCTGGATCAGCTGACGATCCCCGGAGACATGCGCCAGCACCCGAAGCTCGATCTGGGAATAATCGGCATCCAAAAATACACAGCCCGGCTTTGGCACAAATACCTTCCGAAGCTGACGCCCCAGCTCTGTCCGTACAGGAATATTCTGCAGATTCGGATCTGCACTGCTGATCCGCCCTGTGGCAGTGATCGTCTGGTGAAACTTTCCGTGGATCCTTCCGTCCTGTCCGATGAACGCATAAAGCCCGTCTGCATAGGTAGATTTCAGCTTGGTCAGCTGCCGGTACTCCAAGATCAGAGATACAAGCGGGTACTCCTGCGCCAGCTTTTCCAGTACATCAGCGGCTGTGGAGTATCCTGTCTTGGTCTTTTTCCCATAGGGCATCTGCAGCTTTTCAAAGAGGATCACCCCCAGCTGCTTGGGAGAATTGATATTGAATTGTTCTCCCGCCAACTCGTAGATCTCCTGTTCCAGCTGAGCAATGCGAACCTGAAGCCGCTCTCCGTAATCCTTCAGTTCCTGCCCCTTTACCAGGATCCCCTCCCGCTCCATATCCTGAAGCACGAACACCAAAGGCATCTCAATCTCCCAAAACAGCGGCTCCATCCCCAGCTCCTTCAGCTTTTCTTCCATGGGAGAGCAACTCTCCAGCGCTGTCAGAGCCTGATATCCGGCAAATTCTGCAAACGCCTCCGGCGCTTCCCCGCAGGCTTTCTCCGCAGACAATTTCCCCAGCAGCTCCTCCCTGGAGGGGATGAGTTTTCCGGTATATTCTCTGGCAATATCATCATACGCATACTCATTTTTCAGCGGATTGATCAGATACGCTCCGATCACTCCGTCAAAGAACAGCTCCTGCGGTCTTTCCTTCAGGAAAAAAAGCTGTTCCTTCAGACCCAGAGTCGCTGCTCTCTTTGCCCCATCAAACAAGTTCTCCAGCTTGTCTAAAAGATACTCCTCTGTGAGAAATCCCTGCGCCGGGAAAAACACCGCCTGATCCTCCTGCAAAGCCAGGGACAGCCCATAGAACTGACGGTTTTCCACTGCCAGATAAAAACCAAATACCCGGCTCCCTGCTGCCTTCTCAAAAAAAGCTTCCGCATCCCCAAGATCCGCAATGCGCTGTATCTGAACCTGCTCTTTCTTTTCTTCCGAAACACTGTCTGCAAAACGGGACAGAAAATTTTTAAACTCCAGCCGTTTACACAGCTTCAGCGCTTCACTTGTATACAGATTCTCGATCCGCGCTTTGTCCAGCTCCAGTTCAAAAGGACTGTGCCGGTTAATCGTAGCCAGTTCCTTGCTGAGTTTCGCCAGATCATAGTGCTCTCTTAATGATTCTCTGGCCTTATTCGGTTTAATCTCCTCCAGATGCTCATAAGCATTCTCAATGGTTCCAAACTGACCGATGATCTTGGCCGCAGTCTTCTCCCCTACCCCGGGAATTCCCGGAATATTGTCAGAGGCATCTCCCATCAGAGCCTTCAGCTCAATGATCTGCACCGGAGTCACCCCGTACTTTTCCACCACATCCCGGGTATGATAATCCTCAATCTCTGTACCGGTCCGCTTCGTTTTTGGGATCCTCACGCAGGTAGCTTCCGAAGCCAGCTGCAAAAGATCCCTGTCCCCGGAGATCACAGACACCAGAAGCCCCTTTTCCTCCATCTGTCTGGATACTGTGCCAAGAAGATCATCCGCCTCATATCCTTCCAGCATCATCAGCGGAATTTCCATGGCCTCCAGCATTTCCTTAATCACCGGAACCTGCTGCCGCAGCTCCTCCGGCATGGGTTTTCTGGTTCCCTTGTATTGTTCATAAAGCTTATGGCGGAAGGTAGGGGCCTTCAGATCAAAGGCTACCGCCAGATAATCCGCCTGCTCCTCATCCAGGATTTTAAACATGATATTCAAAAATCCATACACTCCATTGGTATGGAGTCCCTCTCCATTAGTCAGATCCGGGATCCCGTAAAAAGCCCGATTCAAAATACTATGTCCGTCGATCAGCACAATCTTTTCTTTTTTCATATTCGAAAACTCCTGTCTGGTAATGTTATTTTTCCCGTTCCCGGCGTTTTTCCCAAACTTTCGCCTAATTCTCCTTTTGGGCTTCCTCCGGAACCTTCGGCTGGCCCTCCTCCCGGGCTTCTGTCTGGGTTTCCTTCCGGCGTTCTGCTTCCGCAAGTTTCTTCGGTATTGGTTTCTCACTGTGGTCCCGCTCATACATCCATTTATAGATAGTGGTCCCTCTGCTTCCCATTTCTCCTCTCAGCTCAATGCCTGTGATCACCGCCCCTATGAGAAGCAGCTCTGCAAGCACTATCACAGCATAACGAAAAAAGCGATACGTCTTTCTCACCCGAAGATATCGCCTGGAATTTTTAATATCTTTTTTCAGCTTTTCCTTGAAATCATATTCCTCTGCCTCCGGCTCCTCCAGGGCAGCGCCGCCTAAGGTCTCATAGATGAAAAAGTAGATCTCCAGTTCATCGTAGCACTCCCCGCAGCTCTCCACATGATCCAGAAACTGTTCCAGCTGCTTATCCGAAAGCTCTTTCTCTAAATAAGGTTTTACAAGCTTCTGCGCTTCTATACACTTCATCTGCACTTCTCCCTCATAAATCCCAGGGCTGGAGCCTTTTCCCCACCCGCTGACACTACTAACATTTTAATGCTTTCCGGTTAAAGTTACAACTATTATTTTTCAGCCCCATATTTTCTTGCATCAAAATTCTGAACATGGTATGATTACTTAATAAATGATTTATTATTGTACTGATCTTAGAAAAGGAGGAACTCTATGAGCAACACCATTTCTTCGGGCAGAGGAAACTGTGGCCTTCCGGATGCCCTAGCACGCAGATCCCAGATCCGCCATGTGGATAAAATACTGCGTATCTTTAACAGCAGCGGGCTCTCTGCCTTTCAGTACTTTCCGGAAGAGGACACTCTTATCCTGTATGACAATCATCTCTGTGCCCTCAGTACCCACCACCGCTATCTTGCCACCCTGGAGACTCAGTCTCACATTCATCCGGAGGACCGGTGGAAAGCCACAGAATTTTTCAGCGGCAGACTGAGAAAGCCCATTGAGCTTCGTATGCTTCTGGAGGACGGTTCTATTATGCGGTGGATCCTGGATGGCTCTTATATGACAGATCCGGACACTTCCTGTGAGGTATTCCTTGGAAGCATCCGGGATATTACCCTGGAAAAACAACGGAGCGAGCTTTTGGAAGAACAGGCCATGCGGGATTCTCTCACCCGTCTGTACAACCACTATTTCGGCAAGGAGCTGATCAATGAATACTTAAGCAGCAAGAATCCTTACAGCTCCTGCGGCATGATGGTGCTGGATATCGATTATTTTAAAAATGTAAATGACACCTACGGTCATCTTTTCGGAGATCAGGTGCTGATCCGCCTCTCTCAGCTGCTGACTGCCTTCTTTTCCAAAAAAGATATTCTTATGCGCTCCGGAGGCGATGAGTTTGTGATCCTTCTAAAGGATATCACACACGCTCAGCTTGTAAACAAATCCAACCAGCTGCTCAATGCCATCCGCACACTCACCTTTCCGGAACAGGATTACAGCGTTACCTGCAGCATCGGCATCTGTTTTCTTCCGGAGAACAAATCCGGCTACACCTTTGACCAGCTTTTTGAAAACAGCGACTGGGCTCTGTATCAGGCCAAATTAGAAGGGCGCAACCGCTATTTCTTCTGCGATACTTTGCAGCGCTTTGAGCTTTCCGAACAGAAGCCTTCCGCAGAAGGAGCCGGAGGCATTGACGCCCGCTATTTCAAAAATGATGTGGTTTCCAGCGCTTTTGAAATCTTTGAGAAGACCAACAGTTTTGATGCTGCCATAAAGCTGCTGCTGCAGGTCATCGGACTCCGCTTCCAGTTAGACCGCATTACGATCATCCACACAGATACCAAGGCACAGAATGCGGGCCGTCAGTATCAGTGGCTGTCTCCCAATGCGCCGGAAGTGCTCCCAGTCCGGTCCAGCTTTACAAAAGAAGATTTTCTTACTCTGTTTCACAGCTACGATGAGTATGACACCGTTGTTCTTCAACATGACAATATGTCCATGTACTCTCCCCAGGGGACTGCTCTGCTGATGCAGGGGGACGCAAAGACGGTTCTTTATGCAGCCATGTATTGCGAGGGAACGTATGTAGGAGCCATCTCCTATGTGGTTTGCTCAACCAAACGCTATTGGTCCAAGCAGAACAGGCTTCAGCTCAGCGAACTCACCAAGCTGATTTCCGCCCATCTGGCCAAAAAGATGGCGCTGAATTCCCATTACCACAGCGTTGCCAATACGCCTCAGTATGATTCCCTCACCGGTCTGCTCTCCTTCTCCCTGTTTCGGGAAGAAACGGAGCGGATCATCCTGGGAGGCTATGGTACCTCCCATGCCATGATCTACACAGACATTGAAAAGTTTAAGCTGTTTAATCAAAAATACGGCTACAATACCGGAGACTGGCTTTTGAGAGAATTTGCCACCTCCATCTCAGAGATATTGAGCCAATCAGGAGAAAACACTTACTTTTCTCGGATATACGGAGATCAGTTTATCCTGTTCAGGCCCTGCTCTGATATTGGACAGCTGGAAAAAATCGTTCACGAAAAGAATCTTCTTTTCTCTGAGCACATTGCAAAACGCTTCCCCGGTGTCAGCCTTACTGTGCGCTCCGGTATCTATCTCGTTTCACCGGACTGTCACAGTGCCTCAGAGGCCATTGATGCAGCCAATTATGCGCGTAAGCAGCTGTCCTCTTCCTGCTCCTACAGAGCCAGGCTTTATGACGAAGTCCTGGCCAAACAGCAGGCTCTGGAACTTAAAAAACTGGAAACAGCAGGGGAAGCATAGCCTCCCCGTACATCCAAAAGATTGCTTCAAATGCAAAGCCGGCAGCAGCCGGTCACCTATCCATGATTTAGGGCTGACCTGTTACAGTCAGCCCTAAGTTATAATTCTATTCTGTCAGCAAAGAATCCGCTCTGTATGCCCGATCTTCTCAGCCTCCCTCAGCTTTCACAGCTCAATTTCATAGTGAGATCAAAAGTTCGCAGATTTTTGAAAAATAAAAAGTCCCAACTCCTTATTTTACTGGAGATCTGGGACTTTTGATACTGCCGGCAATGGGACTTGAACCCATACGTGGTTGCCCACAACAGATTTTGAGTCTGCCTCGTCTGCCATTCCGACAGGCCGGCATGCTTTGCTTTCGCAAGCAAAGCCTATTCTAGCATATAGTAGTGAAAAATGCAAGCTAATATTTGATTTTTTTCTCAAATTCAAAACAATCAAAGGTGGCAAAATAATCCCTGGCTGTCTCCGCTCTGCGGATCAGCTGGGTGGTTCCGTCCTCCTTTAAAAGGACTTCCGCTGATTTCAACCGCCCATTGTAATTATATCCCATGGCAAAACCGTGGGCTCCGGTATCATGGATCACCAGAATATCTCCCATATCGATCTTGGGCAGCATCCGGTCTATGGCAAATTTATCATTATTCTCACAAAGAGAACCGGTCACATCATATTTGTGATCCGCAGCCATCTCCTCCTTGCCCATCACCGTAATGTGATGGTACGCACCGTACATGGCCGGACGCATCAGATTCACCGCGCAGGCGTCCACACCGATATATTCCTTGTGAATGTGCTTCTCATGAATGGCGGTGGTCACCAGACATCCGTAGGGGCCTGTCATAAAACGGCCCAGCTCCGTATAGATCGCCACATCTCCCATTCCCTCCGGAACCAGGATCTCCTCGTACTGTCTGCGCACCCCTTCTCCGATCACCATAATGTCATTGGTTTCCTGATCCGGCAGATAGGGAATGCCGATGCCTCCGGAAAGATTCACGAAGCCAATATGCACCCCGGTCTCTTTATGAAGCTTCACTGCCAGCTCAAACAGCTCCCTGGCCAGCAGGGGATAATATTCATTGGTCACTGTGTTGCTTACCAAAAATGCGTGGATACCAAAATTCTCTACCCCCCGTTCCTTCATCATCCGGAACGCTTCCACCATCTGATCCTCTGTCATTCCATACTTGGAATCTCCTGGGTTGTCCATAATGTCATTGCTGATCTTAAACACCCCGCCGGGATTATAGCGGCAGCACATGGTTTTCGGCAGACTCCCCAAAGTCTCCTCCACGATCTTCACATGGGTCAGATCATCCAGGTTAATGATCGCACCCAGCTCTGCTGCCTTTTTAAATTCCTCCCTGGGAGTATCATTGGAAGAAAACATAATGTCATGGCCCGTGATATCCAGAGCCTCCGACATCATCAGTTCTGTCATGGAAGAACAGTCACAGCCGCAGCCGCATTCCTTCAAAATATTGATAACAAAGGGATTGGGGGTTGCCTTTACTGCAAAATATTCTTTAAATCCAGGATTCCAGGAAAATGCCTCATACAGCTTTTTGGCATTCTCCCGAATCCCCTTCTCGTCATACAAATGAAAGGGCGTCGGATATTTTTTTACAATCTCATTAATCTGCTCATTGGTCACAAACGGTTTTTTCATAGAGTCCTCCTGCCTTTTGTTTTTCTCATTCCTGAATCACTATACTTCACGCGCACCGTTCTGTCAACTAAAAATGCTTTTTTATTAATAAAAATGCATAAATTTGCCGTCCCCTCTCCCGCCAGCCATGAATATGGCCCTATATCAGGAGGGATCGGTACTGCAAAACACAGAATCCACTCGATGCTTTCTGTCAGCGAGATGATTGTACTGGAGAATATTGTATTCATTCAGAAGTTCCTGATGCTCCTCATCCGTCTCCGAATAGCTGTGGTAAACCCCTTCCGTATCAATATAAGTCCCTGCGCAGATCACGGGAAGACTTTCCCGAAGTTTCAGCAGATACTCCTGATAAGACGTCAGGGGGATATCCAGCCGATCCAGAAGATAAGCGCCCAGATAATTGACGCTGGTCATCTCCATATTCTCATCCTTCTCCAGACCGAAATTGCTCCACATCAAAAACGGAACCTGATAGGACTTCTGATACTCCTCAAGTGAAGATTCCAGATCATACCCGGTGATCCGTGCGATCACATTGGTAATATAGTCCGAGGGCATATGATCTCCAAACATCAGGATCACAGTGGGCTCCTCCACCTGCTCAAAATAAGAGATCAGTCCCTCAAACGCTTTGTCCGACTCTTGGATCAGGGTCAGGTACTTCTCTGCAGCCTGAATACTGGTACTGGTAGAAGTAAAATCCGTAAGCGCAATAGTGGGATAAAAGCCCGGGTAATCCTTGCTGTACCCGCTGTGGTTCTGCATAGTCACCTCAAAAATGAACTGACGCTCGCCCGGATCCTTATTTTCAAACACCTCGATGATCTTTTCAAAGGCAGATTGATCACTGACGTAATTGCGGATATACTCTGCATCCGGAAACGCATCAATATCCAGAAATTCGTCAAACCCAAGGAGCGGATATACCGTATCTCTGTCCCAGCCGGAGCCTAAATAGGGATGCATGCCAATGGTGGAATACCCCAGCTCCTTCAAATGCGTGGCCAGCGTGGGCACTGCATCCTTAATATACTGCTGAAACACCACGCTTCCTGCCGGAAGAAAAGCCATGGAATCTCCGCTTAAAAATTCATACTCTGTGTTAGCAGTATTGCCGCCCTTGACAGACACCATAAGCTTTCCGCTGGTATGTTCTTCCATCATCCTCCGGAAGAACGGCATATAATCCTCATTGGTCCCAAACTCGCCCAAATAGGACAGATCCGAGAATGCCTCATTCATCACCACAATGATGTTGGGCGCCTTGTCAAGGTCAAACCCTGCGGAAACTGCTGTCTCTTCCTTCTCCGCTGAATCAGTGTTCTCCGAAACACCGGTCTTTTCCCCCTCTACTCCCTGAGCGCCTGCGGAAGCTGCGATCTGCTGCACCCGCTCCACCGAATATCCATCCGGTTCCTCAATATTGATCAGATGCAGATTTCCTACAAAAGCTGCCACAAATCCGTTGTTCCGATAGCGCACTGTTGGGGTAAACAGAGTCTGATCCATTCCCAGGGCATCCTTGACACTCTTTTCCTGAAGCGCCCCCCCTGCAGCCAGAAGTCCGACTATGCAGACAGCCCCGGACACCAGACGCAGCGGAAGCTTTTTCACGGTCAGCGTGCTTTTCCATCCTGCCAGAAGCAAAAATACAAATCCGAAGGTGACGAACAGCAGCCGCCAGGTAATGTCATATGTATAATTATCCGCCACAGAAGCCGCAGTCCCCAGAGACATAAGATCCCAGGGAACAATGGGGGAAGAACGGAACTCAATGACAAAATAGTTTACCAGCCCAAGGATCATGGAAAACAGGGTGGCAATCGTATACCCCCAGCGGAAGCTACCCAGCAAAAATGCCAGAGCCAGATAAAACAGATAGAAAAACACTCCATTTACAAGGATCATGGCAGGATACATCCTCCAGGGATCACAGGTATACCACTGGAGCAGCCAAAGGGATGCAAAGGGCACCGCCAGCGCAGTCAAAATGCTGAGAAGCCTTCCAAAGCGATACTTCAGAGCAAAAAACACTCCGGCCCCTGCTGCCAGCAGGGCGGCCAGAGGAAAGTAATATCCTTTAAAGCCTTCGGTCTTTGCCGCAAAAAAGATCAATACAAACAGTACAGCAGAAAGAATGCATGAGCCAGCCATGCATCCTTTTCTTGTATCAAATATTCTTTTCATTGTCTCTCCTCTTTCTCTCAATGACGCTTCACATGTTCATGGGTAAAGAGATGATCCTGGCAGTATTCATACTCTCCGTCACATTTGGAGCAGTACCTGAATTCCAGATGATCTCCATCCAGCTCTGTCCGTCCGCAGACTGCACATTTGTGCCTTGGAACCCCGGCCTTGGGAGCCGCCTTGGCTGCTGCCCGCTTAAACTCCTGTTTCCGGTGGATCTCCTTGGGCGAAACCTGACGGAAATTTCTGGTAGACAAAAAGAAGATCAGGAAGTTTAACAGGGAAGCAATGATGGCTACCTTGCCCACCCAGTTGGTCTGCACGAACTCATACACAATAAATACGCCGTAAAGCAGTCCCATCCATTTGATCTTTATGGGAATCAGGAAATACAGCATCACTTCCATATTGGGGTAGCTGGCTGCAAAAGCCAGGAAAATAGACATATTAATATAGTAAGTAGAGAAAAACAGACCGCCGAAACGGACATTCCCTCCCAGGATAAAGTACAGCAAAAATGCTCCCAGTACCGTAAAAATAACGCCGCTTAGAATATATACATTAAACCGGAACGCTCCCCAGGTCCGCTCCAAAGTCTTTCCCAGAGAATAATAGAAAAACAGCATGATCACAGTGAACAGGCTCAGGCTCTCCGGCGGAATGATCAGCCAGGTGACCAGACGCCATATCTGACCATGCAGAATATCGTAAGGTTCCAGGGTCAGATAGCTTAAAAAGCCGGGCTGCAGCACCATCAGAGTATAACCGATGGCATACAGGATGATAATGATCATGGGAAGATTGTTCAGCGCATATTTTCCATACTTGCGCTCCATCTTATTTAAAAAATTCATGTTCTTTCCTTTCTTTGCATCTAAGGTTTTCATACAGGCTTTACCTAAAAACTTATTATAGAATTCCTCATTTTATTTGTCAATGTACCCGAGACGGATTTATAATTATTTCACTTTTTCCCTTCTTCAGGATCCGGAGGCTGTTTCCTGCAAAATCCTTTGTGCAAAGGCTATTGAAAACCCGAAGCGCTTCTACTATAATGCTACATGAGAATAAAATTTTCTATCTAAAAAGTAATTTTCCAGTGATACAATGTGAGAGAAAGAAAATCTGATAGAGAAAAATCTGATAAAGAAAACATCGAAACTACGATCTCAGAAAGGATATCCATTATGGCTGGTTCATCATTTGGAACATTATTTCGCGTCACCACCTGGGGAGAATCCCACGGAAAAGCTATCGGCGCAGTGGTCGACGGCTGCCCCGCAGGGCTTCCTCTGACTGAGGAAGATATCCAGTGCTTTTTAAACCGGAGAAAACCTGGTCAAAATCAATATACCACTGCCCGCAAAGAAGCGGATACCGTAGAGATTCTGTCCGGTACCTTTCAGGGCAAAACCACCGGAACTCCCATCTCCCTGATCGTTCATAATCAGGATCAGCGCTCCCAGGATTATGGAAATCTGGCAGTCTGCTACCGCCCGGGCCATGCGGACTTCACCTTTGACCAGAAATACGGCTTTCGAGACTACCGGGGCGGCGGCCGCTCCTCGGGACGGGAAACCATCGGCCGTGTAGCTGCGGGAGCCATTGCAGCCAAAGTATTAAGCCGGTTAAATATTTCCCTCACCGCCTACACAAAGGCCATCGGCCCCATTGTCTGCGCACCGGAGCGGATGGAGCCGGACCGCATTCTGAAAAGTCCCCTGTTTATGCCGGACGAGCAGGCTGAAGGGCTGGCTCTGGCCTACCTGGATGAGTGCAGGGCCCACCAGACCTCCTCCGGAGGCGTGGTGGAATGCCTTGTTAAAAATGCACCTGCCGGTCTTGGGGAGCCTGTGTTTGACAAGCTGGATGCCTGCCTGGGCAAGGCGCTCTTTTCCATCGGCGCCGTCAAGGGAGTGGAGATCGGAGATGGCTTTCTCGCCTCCAGAGCCATGGGGCATGAAAACAATGACCAGTTCGGCCTGGTGGACGGATCCGTGCAAAAGCTGACAAATCATGCCGGCGGTATCCTGGGAGGCATGAGCGATGGCAGTACTATCACCATTCGGGCGGCCTTCAAACCCACCCCCTCCATTGCCCGGCCCCAGACTGCTCTGTTCCAGGACGGAAGCTGCGAAGAGCTTGTGATCCATGGCCGCCACGATCCCATCATCGTACCCAGAGCGGTGGTGGTGGTAGAAAGCATGACTGCCCTTACACTGCTGGATCTTTTGCTTCAGAATATGGGATCCACCATGGATAAGCTGGAAAAAATCTACAGCTAGCGGCTCATCCTTTCCCCTTTCTAAAAACTGGCACAACCGCTGAAAGGGGATGCAAATTCTTAAAACAGCTCCAGGCGCTGAAACCAATCACAAACGGCTGCCCGGGAAAAGACCCTTCCGATCCATGGTCTTTTATTCCACGGATCCTTCCTCTTTTCCCTGGCAGCCGTTTGATACCTGGATGATCCAGCGTTCCTCTTGCAGGCAGCTTTCTGATACAGTTTCTCCCGGGAGTTTCCTGTTCCCGGAATCGTTTTCCCAGGAAAGCAGACTTCTGATCCCCTACTCCTCTGTTTCAGAAATCAGAATACAGTTGGGAGTTTCCACCTTTAACTGCTTTCCCTTCATAACAATGGTGCCTTTTTCATAATCCACTGTAAAAAACCGCATATAGTTGGATTCATGACACAGCACGATCAGAGTTTTCTCATCCGGCAGCACATCAATATCCTTGGGATATCCGCCGCTGATGGGAAGTATGCAGATCTTTTTCAGAAGCCCGGTCTCCTGGTTGATCTCAAAGATCCCCACCGTATTTTCTCCTGCGCTGGAGCAGTAAAGATACCGTCCGCTGGGAGAGATCTTTAAGGCACAGCAGGCGCTGCTCACCTCATGCTCATCCATCAGGCTCTTCACTTCCTGAAGAAGCTCAAACTCCGGAGATTTCCCGCTTCCGTCATAAGAATACACCCGTATCTTATTGGTCAGCTCACAATTAATATAAGCGAAACGGCCATCCTTGCTGAAACACATCAGTCTGGGCCCGGACTCCAGCTCACAGCGGAGAATATCATACAGCTTCAATTTTCCTGTGGTGGGATGCACCTTGTAGATTTTCACCTGATCCACCCCGTTGTCCACAGCGCACAGATATTTTCCGTCCGGCGTCGGAATGACGCAGCTTACATGAGGTCTGAAATTTCGTTCCGCCACGCTGCCCAGCCCTTTATGAAAGATGCCGTCCATCACACTGCCCAGCCGTCCGTTCCGGTGAGTATGCACCACAGTCACCTTTCCGTCATGATAGCCCCCCACAAAGAGGAACTTACCGGAAGCGTCCGTAGAAAGGTAGCAGCCTCTCATTCCGTCGATGCCCACCTTATTGATGGGTGTCAGATCCCCGTTGGGTTCGATCTTCAGCACCTCCACCCCTTCATCAGCGATGGAGTACAGGTAACGGCCATTACAGGATTTTGTAAGATAGGAGGCATTGTGCACCGGAACCACGTTCCGCTCCGTCAGCGTCCCATTTTCCATATCAATGTCATATACATGTATTCCAATACTGCTGCCATGGGTGTAGGTGCCCACATAAGCCACATATTTCTTCTTATCCATCTTGGAATTCCTCCTGTGATCATGAATATTAAACGAATCTTTTTGTGTATCCTCCAGCCTCTTCCATTTCCCTCCATTTTAAGGTATGATTACAGAAAAACCGGGAAAGGAAGAACAGACATGAAACGAAACCTGCAATATCTTATCGCTCAGGAAGATGCACAACAGACCGTGGGAGAATTTTTACGAAAAAAAGGGTACTCCCATCATCTGCTGGCTCTTCTGAAGCGTTCCCCCTCCGGCCTTGTCCTAAACGGCATCCGGGTACCTTCCGGAAAGCTCCTGAATGCCGGAGACTGTCTTTTGGTAACTCTCCCGGAGGAAACGCCCTCCCGGAATATCACCCCCGCTTTTGTGGCCTTCTCCCCGGTCTATGAAGATGAAGATCTTCTGGTGGTAAACAAACCAGCAGATACCCCCATCCACCCCTCTGTAAATAATCGTGAAAATACTCTGGCCAACGGCATTCTCTGGTATTACCAGCAAAAAAACCTGCCTATGGTGTTTCGCTGCATCAGCCGCCTGGACCGGGACACCAGCGGTCTCCTTGTGGTAGCAAAAAATATGCTCAGCGCTTCCATCCTCACCACGGTCCTGAAGCAGCACACTCTGTCCCTAAATTCCAAAGCGCCCCTGTCACCAGGTGCAGATGACGGGAAGCATTTCTATTCTGCAGCTCCCAAACCCATCCAACGCACCTATCTTGCCATCGTGGAAGGCCTGGTAAAAACCGCTGGCACCGTCAGCGCTCCCATTGCCAGAAAGGAAGGCTCTGTTCTGGAACGATGCGTGGATTTTGAGCAGGGGGAACCTGCTATTACCCACTATACTCCTGTGGCCTTTCGCCCGGATCTGAATCTGTCCCTGCTCTCCATCCGGCTGGAAACGGGACGCACCCATCAGATCCGCGTCCACATGAAGCACCTGGGCCATCCCATTATCGGAGATTTTCTTTATCATCCGGACAATCGGTATATCTCCCGCCAGGCGCTCCACTCCTGGCAGCTGTCCTTTCCCCATCCTGTCACCGGAGAATTTCTGGAATTTCAGGCTCCTTTGCCGGAGGATATGGCCTCCCTTTTTCCCTGTCTTCCATAAAAGACCTGTACTGGCGGATCTTCCGGGCAACCTTCCCCCGGCTGTCACAAGCTGCAACCGGCCGCAGCCTGCGGCAGTTCTATCCCGGATTCACAGTTTTACCGTATCCGTTCCGGGAATCCTACTTTTTTCTGTACCTTGCGCAGCGTCTTATTTGCTGTGTAGGCGGCCCGCTCTGCATTGGTCTTAATGATCCCGTCAAGGTAGGCCTTATCCTTTTCCAGCTCTCTGCATCTGGCCTGAAGAGGCTCCAGAACGCTGACCACCGCATCTCCCACTGCTTCCTTCAGCTGGCCGTAACCGCAGCCATCAAATTCCTTCACAGCCTCCTCCGGTGTCTTTCCAGTGCAGGCACAGTAAATATCCAGAAGGTTTTTCACCCCCGGCTGCTCATCCCGATAGAGGATCACTCCCTCTGAGTCCGTCACTGCCCGCTTGCATTTTCTCCGGATCGTATCCGGATCATCCATCAGATAGATGCTGGCATTGGGATTCTCATCGGATTTGCTCATCTTTTTGCCAGGATCCTGAAGACTCATGATCTTCGCCCCCACCTTGCCCACATAGGCCTCCGGAATGGTAAATACATCTCCGTAAACGCCATTAAAGCGCTGTGCGATATCCCTGGTGATCTCCAAATGCTGCATCTGATCAATGCCCACCGGAACCACATCTGCCTGATACAGCAGAATATCCGCAGCCATCAGCACCGGATAGGTGAATAAGCCTGCATTGATATTGTCTGCATGCTTTGCCGCCTTGTCCTTAAACTGGGTCATGCGGTTTAACTCTCCCATATAAGTAAAGCAGTTTAAGATCCAGGCCAGCTCTGCGTGCCCGGACACATGGGACTGATAATAGATACAGTTTTTCACCGGATCGATCCCTGCCGCGATATAAAGAGTCAGCAAAGCCCGGGCCCGCTTGCGCAGCACTGCCGGATCCTGACGCACCGTGATGGAATGCATATCCACCACGCTGTAATAACACTCATACTCATCTGAGAGCGTCACCCAGTTTTTCAGCGCCCCCAGATAATTTCCCAGAGTGAGATTGCCCGTAGCCTGCATTCCGCTGAACAGCACTTTATTTCCGTTAATCATTTCCTCATTCCTCCAAAATCCTACATTCTATTTTACATGAGATAGCCCTTTAAATAATACTGGCGCACAAAACGAAACAGCGCCTGCTCCCCCTCCTTATCCAGGATCCGCAGCATCCGCTCCAGCTCTCTGGCAGTCTGAGGATGCATCAGCCGATGTCCCCGCCCCCTCTGATAATACTTCAAAGGCTCATGGCGGGTATAGGCTTCCTTCAAATAAATCTTCGAAGCCGCCATGCGGTCCATCAGCATCTCAGCCACATATTTTCTTGGCATCTGCACCGCCTGCATAGGCGGCCCATCCTTCACCGGCTTCAGAGAATAATCCATCCAAAATTCAAAGTGATGGCGGTTTCTCCCCTTGTGGTGCATCCAGGCATACGAATACCCCTTATCCTCCCGCTCCCCATTATTGGGACTGCGCTTTCCATCCTGATAATATCTGCATCCGGGCACAAACTCTGCCGGACTGTATTTGGACATATCATGCATAATGCCCTGGTAATAAAGTCCAATGGCAAAACAATGCTTCATCACCAGCAGCTTGTGCTCTGTGACAGTGCGGAAATGTCCGGCTGCCTTCTCCGGCGTGATCTGGTTCTCCCAAACCGCCTTCCCGGCTGCTCCCCTGCGTCTGCCGGCTTTCCTCCGGCCGCAGTCCTGCCGGACAGCGCCTGCCGTCCCCTGCACCTTTCTTCTCCGGGACGGACTTTTATCCGTCACCTTTCCATACGCTGCTTCACTCATTGATCCTCACCACTCACCTTTTTCGTTTCTTTGCTTCCAATTAAGATCTGAACACAGCGGGGAGGGATCTGGAAAAACTTTACCTGCTCCTCCAGAGCTCTTGGCAGCATCTCCTCCCCTTCCTCTCTGTCTGCAGTATCCAAAACTACCTTCCAGCCCATTCCCTCCGGCAGGAAGGGCAGCGCCATCTCCCTGGACTCCCAGTGGAAATTGTAGGCAATATAGATAAATTCTTCCTCTCCTGCATACATACCGCAGTATAAAAGCCCCACATGGCGGCTGGAATATTCAAAATCCCCGTACCAGGCTCTGGTTCCATGACAGGAAAAATCCGGATATCCCAGGGATCGAAGATCCGATCCGGCCAGCTCCTGATCCATATGCAGGATCCTGTGTGCCTTCCGAAAACTGATCAGCTCCTTCACAAAATCCGTCAGCTCTCTATAGGATTTTTCTCTGCTCCAGTCCACCCAGGTCAGTTCGCTGTCATGACAATAGGGATTATTATTACCCTCCTGAGAATTTCCAAATTCATCTCCGGCTAAGAGCATGGGCGTTCCCTGGGCCAGCAGAACCATGGCAAAGGCATTTTTCATCTGCCGCATCCGCAGCCGGGCGATCTTTTTCTTTCTGGAAGGCCCCTCCATACCACAGTTCCAGCTGTAATTGCACTCGGAACCATCCCGGCCCTGCTCTCCGTTTGCCTCATTATACTTTCGGTCATAAGAGACCAGATCCATCAGCGTAAAGCCGTCATGACCGGTAATATAATTGATCACGCCGCTGTCCTTGGGATTATGGCGGATCCGGCTCACAAACCGTTCCAGCTGATCCTCATCGCCCTTCAGCAGCCGTCTGGCTGTCACCTGAAAATTCTCATTGCACTCTGCCAGATATTTCTCCGGAAAGACCGTCTCCCCACCGTAGATCTGCTCTATGGGGAAATACCCGGAAATCAGCTTCACACCCATAAGAAACGGGCTTCTGGCCACCATATTGGCTGCCTCCTGATTCATAAACAAGCGGAACCCGTCCACATGGTACTCCTGCACCCACCAGGCCAGACAGTCGCACACCAGGGAAACATCCACCGGATCCGGAAAGCAAAATTCCATAGCCACCTCTATGCCGTTCTCATGAAAGGCTTTTACCATAGACTTAAACTCCTGATCCGGAGCTTTTCCTGCACAGTAAGCGCTCTTGGGCGCATAATAGCAGCAGTCCCCGGTAAATCCCCAGTAGTTTAGCTTCCATTCCTGCGCACTCTCCGCCCCTATGGCGGAATGCTCCATGGCCTCCTGAAACTCATAGGCCGGAAGCAGAAGAACCTGATTGACGCCCAGTTCCTTTAAGTAGGGGATCTTCTCCTGAAGTCCCAGAAAAGTCCCCTTATGGCGCACTCTGGAATTCTTCTGTTTTGTAAAGCCCCTGACATGGAGCTGATATAGGATCAGATCCCGGTAGGGGATCGCCGGAGGACGGTCCTGCCCCCAGTCAAAGGGTTTTGTTAAAAAACCGCATCTGACCTGATGCTCTTCTTTTGTCTCCAGATCCCCAAACTGTTCCGTCCCTGTCACCAACCGGGCGGCAGGATCTTTTTTAATCTGTTTCCCAATGCAAAAATTATACTCGTACTGATCCGGTGTCAGCCCCGGTATCTTCAGGCTTCTCACCATCCCTGCCCCACTTTCCCCGGGAAAAGGGATCTCCTGCACTGGCTCCCGGCTCCCCTTGGGATACAGCAGCAGGCTGGCATTCTCTCCCCGGGGAACTACAGCGGAGAAGGTAATCCCATCCTGTTCGATCCGGGCACCCAACGTCCTGCCTGCACCCTCCACAGCCGAAAACTGTTTGCATTTCTTATCTGTCACTGATTACTTCCCTCCTTCATTCAATTTTCCAGATACATACACCTTTGATCAAAGATCGATCTCCAGCTCCACCGGACAGTGATCTGAGCCAAAGACCTGGGTATGGATCTTTGCGCCCTTCAGCCGGTCCTTCAAGCATTCTGACACGCAAAAATAGTCAATTCTCCATCCCGCATTTTTCTCTCTGGCCCGAAAACGGTAGGACCACCAGCTGTAAACCCCTTCCTGATCCGGATAAAAATAGCGGTAAGTATCAATAAATCCCGCATTCAGCATAGCCGTACACTTTGCCCGCTCCTCATCCGTAAATCCTGCATTCTTCCGGTTGGTCCTGGGGTTCTTTAAGTCAATCTCCTCATGAGCCACATTCAGGTCTCCGCAGAATACCACCGGCTTTTTCTCCTCCAGCCCCTTAAGATAGGCCAGAAAATCATCTTCCCATTTCATCCGGTAGTCAAGCCGCGCCAGCTCGCTCTGGGAATTAGGGGTATACACTGTCACCAGATAAAAATCCTGATACTCCAGCGTAATGACCCTTCCCTCCTGGTCATGCTCTTCCATCCCTATTCCGTAAGCCACCGACAGGGGCGTGTGCTTTGTAAAAACGGCAGTTCCGGAATACCCTTTCTTTACTGCATAATTCCAATACTGCTCATAGCCCGGGGTCTCCAGATCCAGCTGCCCGGCCTGGAGCTTACTCTCCTGAATGCAGAAAATATCTGCATCCGCCTCATTCATAAAATCCAAAAAGCCCTTCTGCAGGCATGCTCTGATGCCATTTACATTCCAGGAAATCAATTTCATAATCATTTCTCCTCACTGATCAGGCCTAAAAATCCATTATGGATAAAGTATATCATTTTTCCCCGGATTTTCCTACCCTAACTTTTGAAATCTTTGCAGAACCTTTACCGGAAAGAAACACAGACCGCCAAAAAAGGACAGCAAAAAAGCCGGGAGAATGCCCACTGTCCTGCACTGTCCCGGCTAGTTCAGCCTTCATCAAAACAGTTTCAAACTGCTGTCTTTTGATGCAAAGCTTCTTTCACAAAAACCTACTTTACAGAAAGATTTTCTCCCATCAGCCCCATGGGAGAACCTTCCGGCAGTCCGCCTTCCGGATGACCGAACAGCCATTTGTTCTTTGCCGTAAGGTGACCGTCCTCGCCCCCCTCATGACTCTTTTCCAGGGGAGTGTTGGTATCCTTGGGCAGCACCACTGCCACCTTAAATCCCTCCGCGCCTCCATTGCAGGGAGCATAGTGGAGCGTTGTTGCGTAAAGCTCTACTCCAGTGCCTGCCGGCACCAGAAAAGCCTCCACAAGAGATGTATCATAAGTACCCTCCGCTGTCACATCCTGCTCTGATCCCAGCAGAAGGATAATATCCGTAACCCCCACATTGATCTCCGAAGACCGATGATACTCCAGAGCATTCAGCATATCATTGCTCCCGTTGCAGTAGCCGATCTGTATCGGCAGTTCTCCAAAGGTTCTGGTCTTCAGTTCTTCAAAAACCGGCAGATCCTCCAGGATTTTTACAGACGGCTCATACACCACCTCTTTGGTATCCGGGGTCTGTGTCTTTAAAACTTCCACCAGCTGGGTAAAATCCATATCCTTTACCACACGCCCGTATTTTCCAAATGACCGGTCTGTAATTTTTTTGATCTCCATAGTAAGCTGTCCTCCTTTTTCCAAAGCAGATCTCCCCCCTCCCGGAAAAGATATCCCCCTCTCCTCCAGCGGATCTTGCGGATATCTGCTCCTACTTTTTAAATCTCCTTTTATTTTACTACACTGCATTCAAAATCACAAGCAGCTTCAGCGGATATTTTATCGCTGATCCCCTGGATTTTTATTGCAATTCTCTTCCAAATCTGCTAAAGTGTAGAGGTATATGTTAACAAACAAAAATTTGTGAGGTATCAAAAATGAGCGATAACAATTCATGCAATGGCAACTGCGCCGGATGCAGCACAGACTGTGATTCCAGCAGCAGAGAAGGCGCTACGGTTACTTTAAACCTGGATGACGGCTCTGTTGTAGAGTGTGCTGTTTTAACCATCTATGAGGCTGCAGGAAAAGAGTATATTGCCCTGCTTCCCCTGAATGAAGATGGCGAAAACGAGGACGGTGAAGTCTACCTGTACCGCTTCTCCGAAGCAAACGGAGAACCCACCCTGGAAAACATTGAGGATGACGAAGAGTATGAGGCAGCCTCCGATGGATTTGACCAGTGGCTGGACGAGCAGGAATACGACGAACTGGTATACGAAGATGAGGAGGAGGCAGAGTAAACTGCCGACGCAAAAGAGTGCCCTATTCCAGAACTTTGTCTGGCATGGAGCACTCTTTTTATCTTTGCAATTCTATTTCACTGCTGCTTCTCAAGCACCGTCCCTAATTCTCTGCGGTCTCGCTCTCTGTCTCTTCCTCTGCAGCTACCGGAGAGGTTCCTGCTGCAGTATCCTGCATCTCATCCTTCAGACGGTACACCAGCGCTGCCGGCGCAGAAGTGCTGTGAATGGCTACCTTTACCTGATTGTCAGCCACCGGCTCTGCCTCCAGAAGCTCCCAGCCATCCTCCTCACAGTTAAAGAGCATATACACTTCCATATCCTCTGTGAGATTGTTCACTGTGAAGGTGCAGAGTACAGGATTTTCCTTGGTGGGTTCCACACCGTCAAACACCAGATCCCATACCGGAGAGAGGAACTTCAATTCTGCCAGAAGAGCCTCCACATCCACTTCCTCATTTCTGATCTCACCCTCTTGGTCAAACAGCTTCAGCTCTGTCAGATCCACCAGATCCCCAAACGCATCCTTTACCGTTATCTCGGCATCTGCGTTGTTTAATGCATCAATGACTGCCAGCTGTTCCTCCGAGTATTTCTCCCGGTCAATATCCTGCCAGGTCACAGTACCCTCCGGCAGCGGCTCCACTGTTACTTCTTCCAGTTCTCCTACCTGAAGATTTTCGCTTTCCGGCTCTGTCTGCTGCTCTACCACCTGCTCTGCAGGCACATCGCCCTGCTGAGCGCCTCCGCCCTGAATGCTGGGCGCTGCCCATACCTGCATTCCGGCTGAAAGGATCATGGTACCGGTCAGTACTGCTGCTAAAACTCTTTTCATCATTATATCCTCCTTTTCCATTGCCTGATCTATAATAAAACAGAAGGTTCTGTTTCATTATCAAAATTATTTCCTGTAAAATATGGTTTAGTTATCGTTGGATAACGTATAGTTCTCAAAATCACTCCATAAAAGTATGCTCCAGAACCCCCTGGACCAGAAAGGTGCGTCCCTTCTCCCGGCTGCTTGTTGTAGAAAGAGTCAGGATCCGGTCTCCCTCTTTCACTGTCACCGTCTCATCCACCTGGGAATACAAGTTCCTTTGCTGCAGGATTTCTTTCACATACCGCTTTAAGACCTCCGGGTTGGAGCAGTCAAAGCTCTGAAGCAGATGACGGTTATCGTATTCATACGCTGCAAAGATCCGATAATACCGGACAGCCTCCGGCGTATAGACTGCCATAAGCCTGTGCTCCTGAAAAAAAGTTTCATCTGCAAAAGAAGAAAGGCCTCCAAACAAGCTGCCGTCACTGCAGTTATTTCCATACAATACCGTATGTACATCCTGAAACCCCTTTCCATTGTACTGACTCTCACTGCAGACAGAACCGTTGGGATCCTCCTCCCCAGTCCAGGAATGAGAAAGATAATAGGATACCTCCCCCTCCCGCTGCAGAACCGGCACATCCATGGAGGTACCGGGAATAGTGAGCCATGCATACACATCCGGATTCACCTGCTGCAGTTTTTCAAAATCCACAGGGATCTGCGTCACATCCTGAGCGGTCTGGGAAAAAGCTGCACTCTGGCGCATCTGATAAAACAGATTTTTCTGCTCTTCCTCCTGCTTCTGCCGATTATACAGGAATACAGAAGTCCCTGCCCCGGCTGCCAGAACCAGCACCAGCAGGGCTATCAAAAATTTCTTCATATACTGTCTCCTCTATTCCACTTCCTCATAAAAGATCTCCAGAAGCAGATCCATCAGCTTCTCCTCATCCACATAAAATTCTTCATAGGGAGTGCCCTGTTTTACCGTTCCCTCCAAAGTATAGATATCCTCTGTCCCAAAATGGATGGAAGGAAGCAAAGAGGCCAGATAAACCGCCTCATTGACCCCAATGCTGGTGGCCATGTCGGAGGTCAGCTCCTGATACAGATCTACGATCAAAAACAGATCCTTTTCAATAGCTCCCCGTGCTTCCGCAATAAACGCTGTCGCATAAGCTTTCTGTCTCTGCATCCGCTCATTGTTGCTTCCCAGCTCATTCCCTCTGTGACGGACATAGCTCTTAGCCTGATTTCCGGTAAGCCGCACGGCATCTCCGGCTTCATAGTGATCTCCTCCCAGTACCATATCCTCTGTCAAAATCACCTTGACGCCACCCACTGAATCATTGATCTTTCCCAGGGCATCCCAGTCAATAGCAGCATATCCATGAATCGGCAGATGGTAAAACAATTTTGATACTGCATCCATCACCAGCTCTGCCCCCTGATTTTTCGTTTCTCCATAGGAGAAGGACAGAGCCAGATGATTCACAGACTCTCCCACATAATTGCCCTGGTAGTCATAGGTGGCGATCTTTGTCATGGTATCTCTGGAAATACCGATGAGCTTCATATCCTGCGCCTGCTGATCCAGAACCAGAAGGAAGATGGCGTCTGCCTGTCCGTTCTCCCCCTGCTCTGCCGCTTCCTCCCAGCCCTCATTGCCCTGGTCAATGCCCATGCAGAGGAGGGTAATGATATCCTCATTATACCGGTATTTCTTCCCGTTTTTCGAAACCAGGCCGGCCTCGTCCTGCTCTGCATCCAGCTGCATCTCCACAGAGCCTGCATATTTCAAAAGATCCTTTTTCCCGGTCTCCCTCAGATATACAAAACCGCCGAATCCGACGCCTCCAATAGCTCCCAGCACCAGAACCAGAATCAGCAAAACCTTCCAGCCGCCCTTACTGTCCCTTCGACGGCGCTTATGATGGCGTTGATTGAAGCCGGGACTGTAAGAAGCATGAAACCTTCTCTTTCGTTTTTTTCTGTAATTAAATAGCTGCATGACATCCTCTCAATCCTTACTCAATGGTCAGGGTCAGCTTTGCGCTGTTGGACATATTGTTGTCCCGGTCCACTACGGAATAGTACAGCTCATAGGTTCCCGGTCCATTGATGTCATACATCCCTGCAATATGGATCTGATGATACAGCCAGTCCGGCCCGTCCTCATCATCTGTGATATCCTTCACAAAGGACAGCAGACTGTAATCCTCCCCGGGCTTTACCGTATACTCATCCGTGGTGAGATAGATTCTGGGATTCTCCGGAGGAAGATTTGCCAGCTGTTCATCTTCCGTCTCTGCCTCTGACTCTGTCTCCGCTTCTGACTCCGGCTCATAATCCAGCCAGTCCGCTCCATCCCTGGGACGATACTCGATCCGCCGGGAAGCCTCTCCAATATTGTTGCTCTTATCCTTTGCGTAATAAATAACCGTAGCTGAAGTCTGATTCTTCATGGGAAGCACAGATTCCACCACAATGGTGTCGCTCATATCCCCGTCCACATCATCCTGAGCTGTCACGCCCTTTAGAAGGATGGATTGATCCTCTCCCTCCCGATAAAGCACCAGCTCATCAGAAAAGGAGATCACCGGGGGCACATGATCCTCCTGGGTTCCCATCCAATAATACAATCCCCCTGCACCAATGCAGCCCAATATCAGCAAAGTCAAGACCACTTTTTTCATAGCGTCGTTTCCTCTCAGTATTTCAATCCCTATTTTCGCTTCTGCGCACCGTCACCGTAATACTTGGCATACTTTCCGTATCCGTAACGTTTGCCATATTTTCCATACTTCTTATAATAATTATAGTAGTATTTCTGTCCCCGGATATCCACCTTATTCAGCACAACTCCAAGGATGGGACAGTCGCTTTTTTCCAACTGCTCCTTAATCTCCCGAACAAACCGGTAGCTGATGGTTTCCGCCTCCACAATGATTACTGCCCCATCGCTCTGTCTTGCCGCAATAGCCCCATCGATCACGCTGCCCAGGGGCGGACAGTCGATGAGCACATAGTCATAGGACTCTCTTGCAGCTTCGATCATTTTGCGAAAGGTATCTCCGGCCAAAAGCTCAGAAGGATTCGGGGGCATAGGCCCTGCCAGAATCACATTGAGAGTCTCAATATCGGTTTTGCACAGCGCCTCATCTAACTCCACCTGACCGGATAGAAAATGAGACAGCCCCTTTAGCTGAGAAGGAATGCTGTAATTTCCTGCCATCACGGATTTTCTCAAATCTGCATCAATGAGAAGCACGCTCTTGCCTGTATTGGCAAGGGAGATTGCCAGATGATGCACCACCGTACTCTTACCCTCATCAGGAGTACAGCTGGTAAACACGATCACCTTTTTATCATCTCCGCAAAACTGAAGATTGGTGCGCAGTGCCTTGAAAGCTTCATCGCATTCATAATTTAATGGATCTGTTTTAATCTGTATTTTAACCATTGTCCGCTCCTTTTTTACTGCTTGTGCTTTTTGCCTTTTTTGTTGTCAGAATCCATCATCGGAATGGATCCTAAAACACTGACTCCCAGATACCGCTCCACATCCTCCGGACGCTTAATGGTATCATTGAGCATATACCGGATAAAAATAATCGCCATAGCCAAAACTGCCCCTGCCAGGAAGCCCATCAGTCCATTGCGTTTATAGTTGCCCATGGTCTGAGCCTTGGGAATATTGGCATCCTCCACCACATTCACAGCTCCGGTATCCATCACCTCCTGAATATGCACTGCTGCCATATCCCGCACCTGCGTAGCCAGCTTGCTGGCCATGTACGGATCCGGATCGTACACGCTGATGGTAACGATACGGCCGGAATTTGGCAGGGTCACGTTGACTCTGGAGGCCAGGGTGTCTGCGCTGATGGACAATTCCAGCTCAGAAACTACGCTCTCCATCACTGTCCGGTCCTTGATCAGCTGGGCATAATCATTTGCAAGCGTTGCGCTCAGGCTTAAATCGCTGCTGTTCACTGCCGCAGAATTTTCTGTCTTGCTTAAAATATACATCTTTGTACTGGAAGTATACATGGGAGCCGTAGTGGCTTTCGTATAGATCAGCGCGCAGATGGCCACAAGGATCCCGGAAAACAGGATCAGCCAAAACCGGCTGAGCATCACTCCCAGGACTTCCATCAGGTCGATCTGCTGCACTTCTTGCTGCTGTTTGTTTGGTTCCATTCTTTTCTCCTCCGCAATCATATATCATTCCCCGCAAGCAAAGCCTCCGGATTTCTCAAAAGGAGCCGTTCTGCCTCCTCATTTCCCAGTTTCTTTCTCAAATATTCCCCGCAGGGACCCATACAGGGCACACGGCCTCTCCGGTTATGGGCATCACTGCCCACGAAATGCACCAGCCCTTCCTTCAGCAGCGTTTTACAGAACCTCCTGGTTCCCCAGCCGCTGTCCCCCAAAATGCTGCCGGCATTGATCTGAATATAGGCTCCTGCCTGAATCAGCCGCCTTAAAAAGCTTCTGTCTCTGAGAGCCCGGCAGCGCTCTGCGTGAGCGATCACCGGCCGAAACCCGGCCAGAAGCAGATCCCCGGTACAGCGCCAGATGGTATCTGCCAGATCCTGAGGCATAAATTCCAAAAGCACATAGCTGGTGCCGGCCATCCGATAACGCCCGTCTCTTTGCAGAAGTCCTTCCATCTCATTCATCCGGTAAAACTCACAGCCAAGGTGGAGACGGAGGGACAGCCCTTCCTGAATGGTTGCCTTAGAGAGGCGCTCAAACTGCAGCTCCACCGTGTCCCTGGAAGTCTCAAAATAGCCCCTCCGGTAATGAGGCGTCAGGATCAGCTCCCTGGCTCCCTGGTCCTGCTCCATGCGCAGCAGCTCCAGAGCCTCCTCCATACTGCCGGCTCCATCGTCCACCCTGGGGATGATATGGCAGTGTACGTCAATAAACGGTATCCTCATAAGCCTGCTCCTAAGATAAGCTTTCTGAAGCTATGCTTTCCAGCTCCGCCTCATCTGCCGTCTGAATCCCACTGTCTGAGCCAGTCAGCTCATCCGACTCTGACACAGGTTCTGACTGAGCCGGATCTTCTGCTTCTGATATACCTTCGGTCTGACCCCGGCTCTCTTGGCCGCTCTCATTTTCTGCCGCTTCCTGTGACTCAGAGGAAACATCCGTCCCCTTCTGCTTCTCTCTTCCCAGGAAATCCACTTTTTCTGTCTCCTGAAGCTTACGGGCAATGGCGGCCTCCTTCATATCCAGCTCCTCCAGAGCTGCCAGCATCTCCTCCCGAAAAGCTGCATACTCTGCCAGGGCAGTCTCATAGGACTCCTGACGCAGCTGTTCATACTGCTGATATTCAGAGTAGGTGAGCACATTGATCTTCCGGTCAGACTCCTGCTCTCTCAAATAATTCAGCAGGGAGGTAAAGGTGGTAAGGTTCAGATCATAATCCACATCTTTGGAAATCTTCACCACCTCATTAATGGAAATAGCCACCGACTGCTGTCTGGCGATCATTCCATCCAGCTGAGTTTCCAGGTCTTCCACTCTCTGCGTGTACACTCCTGTGTCGATCACCTGAAGCCCGCCTGACTGTTCCTGCTCCAGATCAATCACCGGGATCTCCTCCGGATCCATCACCGAAGCCATGGCAAATCCCCGATCCGAGAGAGCTCCATCGGTGACCTCCTGGTACTGATCTCTGGTACAGAATACCGTCATAGGCTGCTCGTAGCCATTTTCACTCATACGGTTCAAGGCGGCATCCAGATCCACAAGGAATCCGGCTGCTTCCGTCTCAGACTCTGTCTGCCCTTCCCCGGAATCTGGATCGGGTTCTTCTGACACCCCCTCCGTCTCACTCTCCAGGATCTCCTCCCCAAACTCATCACTGAAATCCCGTTGATATTCCGTCTCCTCTTCTTCCTCCTCCGGCTCTGCTCCCACAGACACCGCATAATCCCATCCGGCATCCAAAAGCTCCTGCATCATCTCCCCGCTGGAATCTTCATCTCCCTTTTTCATCTCCCAGCTGGGCATTCTGCCGTTTCTCATGGCAAAGGTTCCCCGGAACCCATATTGATCCATAAGATCAAAGATTGTGTCGTACAGCTCCCGACTCATATTGTCAAAGCTTAGCAGTACGCAGGGGCGTCCCTTCTGCTTGTCCGCCAGGGTGGTCTGCCACTCCTTATTCTTCTTTTCCCACTGGCGCCGCTCCTCATTCACCGGCTCCAGTTCCTTCTCCACCTCACCGATCTCCTGCTGCCGCTTCGCTGCCAGCTTCTCCTCGTTTTTCAAAAACAAAACTGTAAAGACGCCTCCTGCAATGCAGAGCAGGATCAATACCACCGTAACCGCCTTATGTAAACCTCTCATATAAACTCTTCCTTTTCCAGAAATCCTGAACCGGCTTTTTCCTCAAGCCTCTTCGATTTCCTATTTTCTTCTGTTTCACAATCTATCTACGTTTTATTATAAACTTTGCAGAATATCCCGTCAACCAAATCAGACACTTTTCCCTTGATCTAATTTTTGCCTTCTGCTCCTGCCATTCTTCCATACACAATATCATACGGACACACTTCAATGTCTTAACTTCCGCCACCATCCCATCATCCAAAAGCCTAATCCGCATCCCAATGTATTGTGGATCATATCATCCCACTCAAACAACCCCCGGCACAGCACCAGCTGACACACTTCGATCAAAAAGGAAATGATAAACCCAATGAGACACGCATGACGCAAATTCAATTTCTCTGAAACAAAAAACAGCAGTATCCCTATGGGCACAAACAACAGAATATTCAGCAGATTTTCCTGCAAAAGCGCTTCATCTCCATAAACCAGAACACGCTGCCAGGACCAGAGGGGTATCAGCTCATAACTTCGCCGGGCAGGCATTCGGGTAAAAACCGTTGATGCAAACACAAGGGCCAGAAAGAGCGCCAACAGCGTCCCTGCCAGAGCCTGACTTCCGGATATCTTCCCCTGTCTTTTCATACGCCAGATCACACCGGATACCATCACAAGCAGGCTCCCCAAAACAACCAGTTCCCGCAACGTCCAGGGACGGTTATGGGTCAGAAAAATATTCCATAATTTCATCCACATATTTGATAAGATCCTGATGGCAAATCATTGCGATTTCATCAGACTTGCTGTTTCTCCTTTATTTTTCGGATTTCATCCATGGAAAGTCCAGAATACAATGCAATCTTTTCCAATGGTACCTGATCTTTCATCATCCGCACTGCCATCTCAGCCTTATCACGCCTTGCTTCTGCCGCCGCAGCTGCAGCTGCTTCCGCCGCCGCTTCTTCTCTCATCTCTTCCAAAAGTCTGCACATATATCTTTTCCCTCCTTCTGTTTCCTTTAATGCTCTGACCTCATCTGCCAGCAGGGGACTGACCATATCTTTTGCATTTTGGCAATGGAAATCATGCATCAGCCTCCCCACCGGATGCATCATATCCCGAAAGCTTCCATAGTATCTGCTTTGCTTTACTTCTTTCGCCACACCATCTTGTCCACCACTCCGGTGTAACTCTGAATGATCTTCACTACCTTGGTGCTTACATTCTCCTCCACATAGTCCGGAACAGGAATTCCAAAATCCCCCTCCAGATTCATCTGTACTGCCGTATCCACTGCCTGGAGCAGTGACTTTTCGTCAATGCCTGCCAAAACGAAACAGGCCTTATCCAGAGCCTCCGGACGCTCCGTGGAAGTGCGGATACATACAGCCGGGAACGGATGTCCCACACTGGTAAAAAAGCTGCTCTCCTCCGGAAGCGTCCCGGAATCAGATACCACAGCAAAGGCATTCATCTGCAGATGGTTATAATCATGAAATCCCAGAGGCTCATGCTGGATCACCCGCTTATCCAGCTCAAATCCGGATGCTGCCAGACGATTTCTGGAACGGGGATGGCAGGAATATAAGATGGGCATATCATACTTCTGCGCCATCTTGTTGATCGCAGTGAACAGGGAGAGAAAATTCTTCTCCGTATCAATATTTTCCTCCCGATGAGCAGACAGCAGGATATACTTCCCTGCCTCTAGTCCCAGCTTCTCCAGAATATCTGACTCTTCGATCTTTGAAAGATTTTGGTGCAGCACCTCTGCCATGGGAGAGCCTGTCACATAGACCCGTTCCTTGGGAAGACCGCACTCATGAAGATATTTTCTTGCATGCTCCGAATAAGCCAGATTCACATCAGAAATGATATCCACGATCCTCCGGTTCGTCTCCTCCGGCAGACACTCATCCTTGCACCGGTTCCCTGCCTCCATGTGAAAAATGGGAATATGAAGGCGCTTTCCTGCAATGGCAGACAGGCAGGAATTGGTATCACCCAGGATCAGCAGGGCATCAGGCTTTACCTGGCTCATCAGCTTATAAGAACAGTTGATGATATTTCCCACCGTAGCTCCAAGATCATCCCCCACTGCATCCATGTACACTTCCGGATCTTTAATCTGCAGATTTTCAAAGAAGATCCCATTCAGATTATAATCATAATTCTGCCCCGTGTGTGCCAATATCACATCAAAATATTTACGGCACTTATTGATCACCGCCGCCAGGCGGATGATCTCCGGGCGGGTGCCCACGATGATCAAAAGCTTTAACTTTCCATTCTCCTGAAAATGGATCTCTGAATAATCCGTTCTAATCTCTGTCATTCCTCATCTTCCTCCTGTATCTTCTACACCGGCTCAAAAAACGTATCCGGTCTTTCCGAATTAAAAATCTCATTGCAGGTCATCACCGTCACCAGATCCTCCGTATCACTCAGATTAATGATATTGTGGGTCCAGCCGGGGATCATGTGGACTGCCTCGATCTTATCGCCGCTGACTTCAAACTCCACCGTCTCCCCGGTATGAATATTCCGTTCCTGGATCAGCCCATGACCGGCAACCACAATGAACAGCTCCCACTTGGAATTATGCCAGTGCTGCCCCTTCGTAATACCGGGACGGCTGATATTGATACTCACCTGCCCGCAGTCTGCCGTATGTACCAGCTCCGTAAAACTGCCCCGGTCATCACAGTTCATTTTCAATTCATACTTAAACTTCTCCGCCGGAAGATAAGTAAGATACAGGCTATACAGCTTTTTAGCAAAAGACCCCTCCGGCATCCTGGGCATCAGCAGGGTCTCCGGCTGCCGCTTAAACTGCTCCAGCAGATCCACAATCTCACCGAGCGTTACCTTGTGAGTCACAGGAATGAAACAATAGCGTCCCTCTGTGCTTTCACAAGGCGTCACTCCATCATAGACTATTCCATCCTTCTCCTGGCCTGCTGCCGGATATTCGCAGCGCTGCTCCTTCCCCTCCAGCAGATCAAACATCCCTTCCACCAGATCATCAATATAAAGCAGCTCCAGCTCTGTGCTGCGATCATTCACCGTAAACTCCTGGTCATTGGCCACGGCCCAGCAAAAGGTAGACACCGCAGAATTGTACTTAGGACGGCTGTGCCCCATCAGATTAGGGAAGCGGTAAACAGCCACCTTGGCTCCCGTCTCCTCCCCGTACTGAAAAAACAATTCCTCCCCGGCCTTTTTCGAACGGCCATATTCTGAATCTCCAAACCGGCCAGCCAAAGTAGCCTGTATCGAAGAACTGAGCATAATGGCTGCCTTATTCTCATATCTTTTTAATAGCTCCAGAAGATCCGAGGCAAAGCCAAAATTCCCCTTCATAAAATCCTCCGGATTTTCCGGTCGGTTTACCCCAGCCAGGTTAAATACAAAGTCCGCTTTCTGACAATAGGCTTCCAGTTCTTCTCTTGTAGAATCCAGATCATATTCATAGATCTCACCAATCTGAAGATCCGGCCGTGTGCGGTTTTTATTGTCTCTGATATTTTTCAAATTGGCCACAAGGGCGGTTCCCACCATACCCTTGGCGCCGGTTACTAATATATTCATCCTATATACCTGTTCCTTTAGCGATTTTCCCACTTCTCCAGCTCTTCTCTCACATAGCTTAACTCCATCAGCTTCGCCTTTACCTGCTCCACATTCCAGAGCTCTGTATTATTGGAATTAAACTCCGTCAGCTTATTGCGCTTCACATCCCCATCCTTGAAATACTTATCATAGTTCAGGTCCCGCTTATCACAGGGTACCCTATAGAAGTTCCCCATATCAATGGCATTGGCACATTCTTCATTAGTCAGAAGAGTCTCATACATCTTCTCTCCATGACGGATGCCGATCACCTTGATCTCATCCTCAGAATGGAACAGCTCCTTCACTGCCTGAGCCAGCACCTCAATGGTACAAGCCGGAGCTTTCTGTACCATGATATCCCCGGACTCTGCATTCTGGAAGGCAAAAACAACCAGTTCCACAGCTTCCTCCAGGCTCATAACAAAACGGGTCATGGACGGCTCTGTAATGGTAATGGGATTGCCTGCCTTAATCTGCTCAATCCAAAGAGGAACCACAGACCCTCTGGAGCAAAGCACATTTCCGTAACGGGTGCAGCAGATACTTGTCCGCTCCGGTGAAACAGTTCTGGACTTGGCTACGATCACCTTCTCCATCATAGCCTTGCTTGTTCCCATAGCATTTACCGGATAAGCTGCCTTGTCTGTGGACAGACAGATAATCTTCTTCACCCCTGCTTCAATGGCTGCTGTCAGGACATTTTCCGTACCAAGAACGTTGGTCTTTACCGCCTCAATGGGGAAGAACTCACAGGACGGAACCTGCTTCAAAGCTGCCGCATGGAAAATATAATCTACATTGTGCATGGCATTACGCACAGACTGAATATCCCGCACATCGCCTATGTAAAATTTAATCTTGTTACTTACTTCCGGATACCTGGCCTGATATTCATGACGCATATCGTCCTGCTTTTTCTCATCTCGTGAAAAAATGCGGATTTCCCTGATATCAGTATCAAGAAAACGGTTTAAAACTGCATTGCCGAAGGAACCAGTGCCTCCGGTGATTAAAAGTGTTTTGTCTTTGAAAATACTCATAATATTCTCTCCCTAAGTTTTTGATTAACTACTATGTTCTACAACTCTACTTTTTTATTATATCAACCTACATATTTCCCTTAAAATAGGTCTTATACTCGCAATGGTAAGAATGATAAGCAAAATTATAATCGAACTATACATTCTCCAAATCTCTCTCCTCTTATCCTTAATCTTCCCATGCTTCCATAATCCCATAATAAAGTATGTACTAGATCCCGTAACCGCTCCAACAGTATTATGTACTATATCTACCAACTGAAATACTCCTGTTCCTGTTAAGTACTGAATACACTCTATGCTCATGCTAAATGCTAAGCCTAATATAACATTTCTTCTCATACAAAAATCAGGATAAAATATACTTTCAACTAATACCCCGAATGGTAAAAACATGATTACGTTTCCTATCACTTCCATTAAAATATATTTTGCTGCATATTGCCATTCGTAATGCCAGATGGAGTAATATGTACGTAACAGAGATAAATCTGACTGTTTTTTCGGTTGCCTGTCACGCGATATTATTGTGAAATATAAAACAAATCCGCAATAGAATATTAGTATTGTGTAAATGAAAAGCTTTCTTGTATTTTTCATTTATATAATCCTTTATTAAAAATAAATACATGCTTATATTTATTAGGAATTAGTAAAGTATAATATGTTCCGCCACAATTTCCCGCAACAAAAGCATCACATTTTGCCAGAATGTTAAGTGACGAAAGATACTCTAAACCTTTGAGAAAATTATCATTTTCTCTATCAAAATGTACTTCACCAATTGCACTTCCAGACCTCATTTTATAGTAGGAATCAAAATATCTTCTTTCATTGACCACTATGGACTCTTCTCCAAATTTTGAAATCACCTGATTTAATAACTCCTTTTCATCAGTTGCAACATATACTCTTTTATATCCCATCTGTTTTTTTAACTCGTCTGCTTTATTTAATACTTCTTCTATATCAGGCTGTATAGGATGTCCTTTAGGTTTTAATGCTGTATAATCCGTGCCTCTAAGCAATATTCCTATCGCATCAGATAAATCTCCTACTTTTGCCATTTCTTCTGAAATATAACTTTCTACATTACTACTAAAAACAATTAATTTTTTATATAGCTCACGCCATATTCTAATTTGTTCTCCTTGTAGATCAAAAGCCAACTTCATATTTGGTGAATAATACCCGTTTTTTCGGTCACACATCACTTTCATATATGTTGAGGTGTCCACCCCCCCCAATAAAATTTGAGTTGGCTGAACAAAAAATTGTTCCCATTGCAAATATTCCGTATTCTTGTTAAATTCAAACACCGGAATACAGCCCTTATACAATGCATACACTATTAAAGATAATGCATTATTTAAAAATGCAATATTAAAAAAATCATATCTCCAATCCAACTTATCAATAACCATAATTCTTTTGTTCAATTTGATTTTTGAAATCACTTCTTCATAATTTTCAACTAAATCTGCTGCAAATCTCCTCTCCATTTCATAATTTGCACTTACTCCTACTATACCTTTCACAGTTCCTAAAAATTTTAAAAGAAAAGTGGGAACATATTTTAAAAATGTTTTCATACTTTCTCCTCATTTTATATTTTCACGAAGTTTTAATATAATTTTTCGGTAACAGCTCCCTGCTATTATTGGAAGCATTACTCCTGCACAAATATATATAAATCGAAGTTGTGGATATCCATACGGCGACAGCATACTCTGCTCATAATCTATTTTTCCCGTCACAATAAAATAAAGTTTGTCAATTACTTTAAACACAAACATATGCAATGCCATAATCCAATAGCTATATCTGCTTCCTATTTCCGTAATATATGTAATTATCTTTGCCTTCTCTATTGCTTTGGCTAATGTAATGCAAAATATCACCCCCCCTATTGTCATCGGTAAAAACAACCACCCACTACCCCAAAACAGTCTTTGAGAATATTCAATTTCATTACCTGTAATATAGTTTAATAAAAACAGTATTACTGCTAAAACGAAGCTGTGCCATGGCTTCAACTTATATGAAATAGTTTTTTCATACTTCCGATACATCCCCCCCATAAACATGATAACCGCGGCAATTAAAGAAACATCTATACTCCATAATCCAAAATTATGTTTTGCCAAATACATTCCTAAAACCATGCATAGTAAATAGCCGATAAATAAAACTTTATTTTCATTTTTTTGCATCACGCCTACTTTTCGGACAAAAATTCTTCCTCCAATATACAATAATTCCGTAAGCAATAGCCATCGAACAAACCACATTGCTCCAGCATATGAATTTGCTGGTTTCAATAAAATAATACTTGCCGCTTCTGATAATAATTGCTGTACTGTATAACCTCTGAATATGTCTAAAATACATCCCAACAAACCAAAGCCTAAAAATGGAACATATAATGATTTAATTTTTTTAATCAAAAATTTTCCTGGCATCGCAATATATTTCTCATCAAACAAATAACCACTGCAAAAGAAAAATATAGACAAATGATAAATATAGACAAACTTCCTAATCTCATTTACATAAATTCCGCCAAAATGAGATGTATTAAATGCGTGCCCTATTACGATAGAAATAATCCCTATTCCCTTTAAAATATCGATTTCTTTATTTCTCACACGAACTCTTTCTCCTCAGTATTTTATATAGCTGGCTTTTCACATAATTAAACCCTTCTAATTTCATTATAAGTGAAAGCATCAAATATACTATGCCACCGATGACAATCTGTAAAATAAGCTTAAGCAAATTATTAATTTTTAAGTAGCCGACCATATATACAACCAAAAACATAATCAGATTTGCAATTACGTTAGGTATGAGATCTTTCATTTGCTCAAAATAGCCATAATTTATAATTTTTTTATTAGGAAATGCATCACAAACAGAAGCAAACCACTGACCGATAACTCTCCCCCATGCCAGGGTAATAATTCCAAAAGGTATAGATCCTATCAACAAGAATACTCCAACTACCTTTTTTATAATATCTAGCTTTAAGGAGAGATCGCTCCGGCCAACCGCATTAATTAATTGCCCATTAGCGGATGAAATAGGCCAAAATAATGTTGCAACAACATTTATCTGCAAGAAGATAACGCAATCTATCCATTTATCTGTAATAAGCAATGAGATCATTGGTTTTGCAACTGCTGCCATTCCTAATAATAAGGGCCATAATATATATGAGGTTGTAATTAAGGTTTTTTGGGTCATTTGCTTCAACCTCTTTGGGTCACTCTGTACAAAGGATAAAGCAGGAAAAGTTACTGATTGAATTGGTCCTGAAACATTATTACTTATTAGTGTCGGAAACGAATTTCCTTTATTATATAATGCTAACTGTGTCGTATCATAAATTTTTCCTATACACAAGCCATATAAATTACCATATACTGTACTCAGTAACCCTGTTGCAAGCAACTTCCAACCATACGAATATAAACTTTTTAATTTTTTTAAAGAAAAATGTAACCGGGGTTTCCATTCAATACGCAAAAAAAGTACGACAGAATCCATAAGATTGTTCATCATCACCTGAAAAACCAAAGCCCATACTCCAAATCCCATATAGGCCATTGCAATACCAACTACCGCTGAAGCCAGTGTTCCTCCCAATGTCGAAAAGAAAAAAAGCCTGAAATCCATCTTTTTAGATACATAAGCATGCTGAACATTTTTTATGCTGCCAAGAATGATAACCAGACCATAAACCCTCAGAATATTAATTAATTTACGCTGACCATAAAACTTCGCAATAATAGGAGCACACAAAAATAACACTGTATACAATATTAGCGCAATAACTATTTGAAAAATAAAAACCGTATGAAAATCCTCATCATCTGCGTTCTGCTTTTGTATTAGCGCAGTTCCAAAACCACTTTCAACGAATACATTAGATATATTGATAAAAATTGTTATCAATGCAATGAGACCATATTCCTCCGGTAAAATCAATCTGGCCAAAATTAAAGAAACAAAAAAACTAACTCCATTAGCCAATATCTTTTCCCCTAATGACCAAAATAATCCTTTTGCAACTTTTGTACCTATATTGTCATTTCTATCCATAATCTTTTGTTTTCCTTTTATAAGCTAATCAAATCATGTTGCCATTAAAATTTTAATAATCTTGAGCCTTTAAATAAATTGCCTTAGCTGCCATCATCATTCTTTTATTATGTAATCTTATTTTACTATAATTTACTTTTTCTGCCTTTGTCGATACTGCCTCTTTATGATATATTTTCAATTTCGGGTTATATACCATTTTCAAACTGTACATATCGCAATTCATTTTCAAAATAGTCTCTTCCCCATACATAAAAGTCAATTCCTCAAAACCTTCAAAATATTTAAAAAACATTGGAGAAAATACAAGGCAACATCCATGTAAAGGTACATTCTCTATGTATTTTTCAGATAAAGGATTTTGTCTTTTATCATTAGATTTTATATTGCTACGGAATTTTTCTCTAAAATAAGAAATACCAATTAACGTTTCCCAATATTTTCTTTTCCACATTTTATAGATGACTTTCCTTTGTTCTAAACCTGTATACTCGGCTTCTACAAGCGGACTCGTTCCATTATACCCTTCTGGATCATAAACTTTAGGCCCTAGCACTGCAAAATGTGACTTTTTGTATTCTTCTTGAATAACTGCTGCAAAATCATCTTGAATTAGATATGTATCATTATTTAAAACCACTATGAAATCGTAATCATGGATACGCGCATACCGAATCCCTACGTTATTCCCTCTTGAAAATCCCATATTTTCTTTATTATGTATTACCGTTATATCTTTAGAATGCCTATATCTTTCTGCTAACACTTTTCCTGAACCATCAGGAGAATAATTGTCAACAATGATGATATGATACTGCGATATATCTATCCTATTTCTGATTGACTCAACGCATTCCACCGTGTCGTCCATTACGCAATAATGTAAAATAATAAATGCAAATTTAACACTCAATCGTCTCACCAGCCTTGTTAAAATAATAATTCCCATACATTTCATCTGTGTTATTTTTTTCAGCAGACAGGTATTCTTCCAAAGAGGGAACAATAACTTCCTTTTCAAAATTGTTGCTTAAAAAAGAAGACCACCATGAATAAGTGCTATTAGCTATAATATGGTATTTGCACTTTGTCATAGTATACCATTCATCCAGATACCTTGTCTTAGTGTGAAAAAAAATTCGTTCGGCTTGATATTCTTTTTCCCATTTTTCTGCAATATCGTCATCTTCTGTTAATATATAAAACTTTGCTGATTTGTGTCGCATTTTCATCAAGTTCGCCGCACGACTATAATAATCATCATTAATCAGCCGATTAAAATGTTGGAAATCCCCTTTTCGTACATGCACTGCTACGCTATTAGCATCAATCTGCTCAAAGAAATCTTTTACAGTTTTATCCAAATCATAATTCGGAACAAATTGCTCAATCAATTCATTACGTACATCATCAAAATATGCATGGCACTCCCAATATCCATCTATGAAATAGATCTTTCCAGATTCTAGAATTTCTGTATCCATATAAATTCTACTTTCTTGATTTTTTTGAGTTATCTGATGTATGAATGGAAATTTCAAAATAACATCAAAAATTAACTTTCTCATTATGCGGAAAATCAGAGGATTCTTCGTCCAATCAAGCCGTATAAATCCCGCAATATATTTTTTATCCAATTTCAAATTCTGCAATATATTTTGGCGAACTGAAAAACCGCTTATTTCTGATATGATTAAAATCTTGTGTCCATATTTTTTCGCCAAAGAATAGGCCCGTGCATACATAAACATTTGATTTCCTGGCCCTGCATTGTTCTTTATCTTTAATATTATCATCCTTAAACACCTTAAACTTGTTTATATATATTCGTTATACCTGATTTTATCCTTCTCATACTACCTAAAATATTGCAAATATTTAATACTATAGACGGATTATTGAGTTTAAAGAAAAATCTTTTCATACCTTTTCCCAAAACATTTACACATTCCCCCCGGCTGCCAAGCAATAATCCTTCCTGGATATAATTCTTCTTTTCTTGTCTGGTTAAATTACAATCCTTTTTGGTTACTTTAAAATATCCGCTGATAATATTTTGTGCCTGTTGTTTCCGAATAATCCCACCATATACATCCCACATATTTTCAGCTATATATAACTGCTTTATTGACCAAAATTGATTTTCTATGTTTTTAAAATAATGTCTGTTAAAGCGCTGTGATAAAGAATGAACATCATCTACTATATAATTATATACAATATCACTTATGGACCTCACATATTTGGTGTATGTTATATATCGACATATCCATTCAAAATCTTCCCCACAAGACATATCTGTTCTCATTGCTATAGAATTTTTCTGAATAATTTCTCTTTTGTATAGTTTTCCCCACAGCTGTTTTATCATAAAATTCTGCGTCATTTTTAGTAGCAACTCACATTTTGTCACCGAATCATCGCAACAAACATCTCCAGAATTTATTGCCTCTTTCTGCCCATATATTTTTTTCTCTACGCCTCCTACCACCCAATCGTATTTTCCATTTTCTGCAGCCCTATATAATAATTCCAAAGCATCTTGTTCATAATAATCATCACTGTCACAAAACATAATATATTGTCCTGCCGCATGCTCTATCCCAAGATTTCTGGCAGATGAAACCCCTTGATTTTTCTGAAAATAATATTTAATATTATGTATTCTTTCGGTATAAGTTTTGCAGATTTCCTCGCTTTTGTCTGTAGAACCATCATTTACTAATATTATTTCCATCTCATTTAAACTTTGTATGATCAGACTCTCTATGCATTCTTTCAACTTCTTTTCTGCATTATAAATAGGTACTACTACGGAAATTTTTATATCATTTTTCTCTATCATATAAATTCCTCATCAAATACTGGGTTGTATGAAGTCTTTCTTTCTCTATTTTTTTATTTACTGGTTCCCAATCAATCTGATTCATAAAAATGTTTGTAATATCTCCGATTCGACAAACACTGCGATTTAATAAATCAAACCTTTTTAACAAATCTGATAATTTTTGTTGGTTGCTTTCACGAATAATGGCAGCAAACGGCTTATTATACTTAATGGAAAAAATTGTGCCATGAAACGTATCTGTTATAACTGCATCAGCTGCTTTAATATATCCCATCACTTCAAATGGCGATGCAACAATATACGCATCGCAGAAAGGCAAAACTCCTCCCAAAGCAATCAATTTCTTTTTGTTCTCCTTTGCGTATTTCTTGATTATCGCCCCTTCCTTTTCTGTAATTCTTCCTCTATATGCATAAACAGCTATATAGTTGCGTTCCTGAATAACTGGTACTTCTGATGAAAATTCATACATTAATACAGGATCAAGATTTTCTTCTGGATCGCACCCTGTCAATTGTTTTACAATACTATATGAATTACTATCACGGACTGAAACTGCACTTAAATCATTTAAATACGATGCAATTTCTCTATCTTTTCCAAATTCACGAAGCCTCTCTAAAGTTGTATTTCCAAAGCTTGCAGCATAACTAATACATTTTAAAGCATTAGCATTCTTTCCAAATAATTCTGGTGAAAATCCCACACTCTGATTGTCCTGCAAGCAATTAAATACTTCATCGCTTCCTATAACGAGAACATCCACTTTTGCATTATAATTTCCGGATCTATTGATACCTAAAAGCTGTAGATTTTCATCATAAATATCATTAAATCTTTTTGCTTCTCGGTACATCTTTCTTTTTTTTCGCGTATTTCTGTGTGCAAAATAGGAAACTGCTCTCTTTATCTCATATTTAACATCTCTTTTAATCTTAATCGTTTCTGCTACACATGGTTCTACATGATAATCTACAAATTCTACTTCATTTCCCATAGATTCAATTATTTTTTTTAATCCGTACGCCTGTAAAAAAGAACCGTAGTTTCGGATCCTCTGCATTGACATAATTCCAATTTTCATCATATATCCCTTTTTAATAATCTATTGAGTTTTCTTTTAATCTTATATTTTAAAATAACACTGTTATTAATCTGTTTTATAGATTTGTCTGTATGCAAAACCTGCAATAATTCTTTTCTACAACTTGGCATACTCAAGTCTTTTTGTATCTGCCCTGACAATATATCCTCCAACGCTTCTACCTTTAGCTCTCCGGAATCCTGCATCTTGCTTAATGCATGAGCACCCTTTTCCGTATATACCATCAAAGCCGTGACTCCTTCTATATCCTCCTTGTATTTTTCTCCCCAAAAATCTCCCATACGAATATCTGCACAGCTATTTTTTGCATGATAAGGACATGTATAACAAGCCTCCTGTAAAGCCATATTTTCTAAAAAAACTCTATAAAAAAAATCTTTATTTTCTGTTTTTTCCGAATATATTTTTTTCTTCCCATCATCCAGTAATATCGTAAACTTACCCCAACCATTTTTTTTGTTTCTAAACTCCACTGTCACTGGATTATTTAATTTACCCTTGTATTGATTCAGATATTTTTTCCAAACATTATAGGATGGCACCCCATGGCAAAAAAAATCCACTAATAAATAGTTGTTACGCATCTTTTTGACCTTTAAGATCTTATCCATTGCTGCTACTTGACACGGCGTTCCCACAAACATACCTTCTTTATGCTTCAAAATGTCTTTCATTCCTCCAATGGGATAACTTTGCAAATAAAAAGAATTTCTGTTTTTTTTCAAATCTTCTATATTAAATCTCACAGCATGAACGGGCTCTTCCCGTACTGAATCATAATACGCAGAACATACCGGCTTTTCCTTGACAACTGCCTTTGATAATTCATACCCAAATCCGCCAGACGCACTTTTTTTAATAGAGTTTTTATCTTTTGCTTTAAAACTAAATGCTTTCAGCGGGATTCCGGATTCAATATTAAGAACTGGGCATATCCTATCACACAATCCACAATCGATACATTGTTCAACACGATTAGACGCCTGATAAAAACCATCTTTTGTTCTTTCTAATGTCACTGCTCCCGTTGGACAAACCACTTCACAGCCTCCGCATCCAGCACATTTATTCTGTAGATCAACCATTCTTTCCTCCATTCAGCCATTCAACAACATCAAAATATCGATCATATAACCTTTCCCCCCGCATATTTCTCCATTCTGTCAAAATCGGGACACACTCCTTATCACTAAATTCGCTACAATATACCACCGATTTTAATTCTGGATAATCGCTTGCACTGAATAGAATTTTATTTTTATATGGTAGTCTATCAAATTCTTTTATCATAGCTTCCGTGCATCCGTCACGGTCTGTCATCATCAAAAAAAGGTTCTGATAATTAATTCTCTTTTTTCGTTCATTCCACTTTTTTACTGCTTCCTCAAACGAATTATAGTGCATAAAATGCAACAATATTTCGTTTCCTAAAAGTCCCACGGGATACGTTACTGTATCATCTTTTCTTTCAACAATATCAGTATTTAAATAATACTCCAAGTGTTTAACAAACTTCAAAAAATCTCCTGCACTCATGGAAAGATTTACAGTTGGAGAATTAAATCGTACTTTTAAATCATGACAGGCAACTCCTCCATTACAATTAGATGAAATAATACTAAAATTCGTATTTTGAAGTTTTCTTATATATGATGGCATTATAATAAATTTTCTATAATAATTATTCCAATACATTTTTATATATTGAGGAATGTGTGCTATTTTCATTTTAATTTCCTCTTACATCTACACTTTATTAAGTCTATCGCAACCTGAAATGTCTTTGTATGAATATACTGTTCAGAAGCTGTCTCGTATCCAATGGCGCTTCCTACGCTAAAAAAACCGTTTCTGCGTATTTGCTGTTTTTCAGATAAATTTTTCTTTTTGAAAGCATAACCACACAACTTACTGTCAATTTGAGTAAGCGTTATATTTTTCTTTACCTGCATTAATAACTCCTCTCCTTTTATGGAATTGCAGGTAACTAGTGACATTCCTTTTTCATTTTTCTTGATATTACTTGCTTTATATCCCCAAAAATCTGCCAAAGTGATATCTGACGTATGCCTCTCAGCAAACGGACAATTGAGACATATTTCTCTCACATTAATATGTTCACGAGCAAAGCCATTGTTATATGAATCTGCATATCCACGCTTTTTTACATATAACGCACCATTTTCAAAAGCCACTTTTATAGCAGGCTTTCCCCATCCGTATTCTTTCGGTCGGAAATCAACCGAAGCTATTTTAGATTTATACCTCTTTTCCAAAAAATTCAAATGATCTTGATATACTTTATTACTTGGAACTCCACCGCATACAAAATCACAGGTAATCAAACTATCGGAATACTGATTTCCCAAAAAATTTTGAAGACCTGCTATCAAGCAAGGAGTTCCTACATATAATACTTTTCTGCCTTCTTTTAAACAATTCTTCACTCTACAATAGCTTTCTCCAACATCAGCACATACATATTTACTTTTTTGCAATTGCTCTATGTCACACTCGTCTGAAGAACTTATCAAAACATTTCTATAATCATCGGAATACGCTGCGCCATAAACCACTCCGTTCTCTCTAAGGATTTTATTTGCCAGCACTCGAAACATAGCACCAGAAGTACTTTTTTTTAGAAGCTCTTCATTTTTACTCCATCCACAATAGGCACTTTTTACATTTTTATATGCATTATTTATATCCAAAGCAGGACATGTTTTCAAACATCTTCCACAGGAAATACAATTATCTTCATCTACGACCGCCTGATAGAACCCCTCTTCTGTCATCTCCATAGTTATCGCATGAGTAGGACATACATTTGTGCAGGCAGAACACCCCATACATCTTTGCCAACATTCTTTTACATTTTTCTTCTGTCCTGCATTAACTAAACTATATAGCTCATTAAAATATTCCGCACTTTTTTTTCTTTCATCTTCCAAAATTTTTCGCACTGACTCCCAATCTATTTTATTGTTACGAGTAAACGTGTCTGTGTTCTGGTCAACCATAGGAAGATTAAGCATTTGAAGTAAATTGCTTATCCTGGAAGGCATTGCTGGATTTACTATGGAATAAAATTCTTTTTCAAATAAAACAGAAAAAACAGTACCATGAAATGATGTAGAAATTACAGCTTCCGCATGAGCAATGAGACAAATAAACTCCCTAGGCCCTATATCTCTTTTAACAATATTATGTTTTACCTGATATCCTATAATCCCCTGCTCATCAATAAGAACAACTGGTACATTTAATTCCTTTTGAAGCCATTTAATTAATTCATTCAAATTTTTTAATGCTTTAAGGGCATATACAAAAATATATTTTTCAGGTATTCCTTCAACCGAAAGCATTTCTTTTTCCCAAAAATTTTTATCAAAAAGAAGCGTAGGATCAACATTCACAGAAATATCTCCTGCATATAATGTAGACAATTCCTTCTTTACATCATCTTCACGCACAGATATTTTCTTAAATTCTTTAATATAATGTTTAAAGCGTTCTTGCTTCTCTTTTGGTATATGACTGACTCCAATAGATGCTGCATAAGATGCTTTGACCGAGCTTGGGGATATAAATTGAAGAAAATATGCCGGATCCATTAGTCCCGTTGGATTCCACACCTGATCACTTCCAGTAATGAAAACCTGGCTGTCTTTTTCAAAATTCAGTTTCATTTTCTCCTTTATAAACATTTCGAACTTTTCAGCTTTCCCTTTATAATCTGTTTTATGTAAAAGCTTGATATTTTTTTATAACTTTCCTCTCCATGAATCCTTTCCCGGAGATTCATAATTATATATCCCAACAGAATATCCTAACTCTTCAATGAAGCTTTGCAGTGCATACGCTTGTAAAACCGCCCCATGATTATGTGCTGAATGAAATGTGATTATATTAAATTGCATTTCTAATCCTCTTACCTTCTAAAATTTTTTATAAATTTATTACAATAATAGTATACATATCTATTGAATTTAAACAAAGCAACTTTTTTAGAGTTGCTCCTTCCCAAATACATTTGATCAAAAAAATTCTTATTTATCACATTTTTATATTGAGAAGACAGCAATTTTCCTTTAAAAAATGCTGAGAAAAATAATCCTACTATTCTATCTTGAAATAAACATTTCAGTTCACCATCTTTAAGAGTAAAAGACAATTTTTTTAGCTCATAGCAATTACTTATAAGATCCAGACTATTTTTGGTAAATGTCTGTGTCCTATTAGTGATGCTATCTTCCCTTTGATAATAGTTATAAAAAACAACCGGTATATCTTTTACATAAGATGCTGCTAAATACACTCTAGGCGTCCATTCTTCATCCTCATGATTATATCCCTCTCTAAAAAAAAGTTTATTCTTAATTAAAAACTCTTTTCGGTAAATACTTTTCCATACACACATTAATGCACATTTATATTTTAAACTTTGAAGAAAAAATTCCTTTCCATCTACAGGCTTTTCAATATGATATGGCTTTATTATATTTACTTTTTTTTCATTTCTACAATTCACGTACTGAAAATCAGCAACACCTACATCAAGCCCTCTTTTCTGTGCTTCCTGCAAAATTTTTCCGACTGAATTGGGAACAAGCCAATCGTCTGAATCAACAAACAATATATATTCTCCATCAGCAGCGCGTAGTCCTGTATTTCTGGCCCCAGATAAACCTCTATTTTTTTGATGAATAACTTGTACAAATGCATACTTTTTTGAATATCGCTCCGCAATTTCACCACTGCTATCCGTAGATTCATCATCTACCAATATTATCTCATAGTCATTCAAATTCTGACTTATAATACTGTCTATGCAACGGCTCAAATATTTCTCAACATTATAAACAGGTATTATTACACTCAATTTGATCATAATCTGTACTCCCTACATCATCAAACATATAAACAGCTAACAAAAAATATAACAAAATAGAATAGTTATTACTGCTAAAGAATACCATTTCTCCCATATTTGATAAAAAAGCTCCAATAAACAAATATAACTTACTTATTTTTCCACATCGAAAGCATGCAAAACCAAAAAGCAAAAAAAGGCTTATCCCAATAATTCCAGTATCCGCCAATAACATATATATCAAATTTCCCGGTTCAACTACTAAGTCAAACTTAAGACCGTAATCTCTATATCCTTCTATATATGGAACCATAAAGCCGGTTCCCAATAGTTTATGCTCATTGAAACGGTCCATAGCTTCTGTAATAATCCCCATTCTAGAATCCAAAATACTATCTGTACTTTTTTTCCACATAAAATCATTAATCTTCTGAACAATGAAATTATCAGACGCATGGTTCAAAGAGCTAATTAAAAAAAGGCTCAAAATACCTACCGCTAAAATCTTTGCTGCCCTTTTTCCACTATTTCGTTCTTTAAATAGAAAGTATCCCAAAACAATCGCAATACAACAGATCATCCCTGTCCGTGACGCAGAAAGATATGCCATAACTAATGTGCACAAAATAATTATATTCCGGCGGATACGTTTCCTATAAAAGAATCTGGATCTAAGAACCAAAGCAATGTAGATTGCACAAATTACGCCAAAAAGATTAACATGATTAAACAATCCCTGAAAATCATTATTTACAATCCGAAATCGTCCCACAGGAATAACCAAAAAGCTGATTATCATTAACGGTGTTAAGATAATGGTCAAAAAATCTGTCCACCTACAAGAGTTTCTTGTTAGACAAACTCCCTTCATAATTGCACATAATGGCAATACAAAAGATATCAGCTTAAAACAAGCTGTTATAGGAAAAGAACTTTCTATAAAACTTGACATAGCAACGGTCACACAAAATAATGTAAGAAATACCGCCACCTTTTCATATTTTCTTTTTTCTATATCCATTGGATGATTTGAGTTTAATAAAATTAGCAACGATGCGCCCAATACTACAGCAAGTTTTATCCGACTATTTCCTATTCCAGCGGCTATTGCAGAACTTAAAATTCCTCTCAGCGTTATCCATAGTAATATTTTAACTTCCCCTTCAACTCCCAGGCTAATATAAAACAAAAGAACTACGCAAAACAAGGTTGCCAGTAAAGAATTCGCAAAACTTACAAAAAAAAGAACCATCATTACTTTATCAATTGATCTTAAAACCGATTGATTCTTCATTTCTAACATCCTAACTTTTTATCCTCCGATGTCATCCAATAATCTATATGCACTTTCGCCATATTTTCAATGGTATACCGTGATGCTGTCTCTAAACTTTTTTTCGTCATATCGTTTTTCAAATGAATATTGGATAATATTTTATTTATACTTCTTGAAAGCACGGTTTCATTTTCTGTTGGAACAACATAACCATTCTCACCCTGTTTAATAAGTTCTAGTCCAGCTATGCATTTATCTGTTGTAATTACCGGAAGGCCATTTGCCATCGCTTCATTTACTACTAACCCCCATATATCTTCCCTAGTAGGATGTACAAACAAATCTGCTGCTTGATAGTATTTTTTTAAATCTGTCGAATCCATAAACTCTATAAAATGAACATTCGTCAAATTATTTTCTTTCATAATACTATAATATTCTTCTGGTGCTTTGCCACCTACGATATAAAGTCCATAAGTGATCGGTAAATTCTTAAAAGCACGAAGCAAAATATCATATCCTTTTCGCGGAATAAACTGTCCAACAGCAAGGATTATATTTTCTTCTTGCATATTTAATTGCTTTTTCAAATCTCGCTTTTGTTCCATTGTAATAGTTGTTTTAAGAATATCTTTTTCTAAAATAGATGAAAACGGATATCGAATTATATTTTTTTCTAAAACGCCATATGAATAATAGTATTGATCATGCAATTTTGCAGAGCTAAAACAAACTTTGGCATCTTTAAATAAGCATCTTTTAATTGCTGCCTTTATTCCCGAACTGCTTCCCGGAAAAGCTCCATCTCCTTCTATTTCATAAGGAACTCCGAACAGTTTCATCCAAATAATTGCCAAAATTCCTGTCGGATCAGAATAATTCGTAACAACTATATGATCATATCCTCGTTTAAGTTGTCTAACTACAGAAGGGCAAAATGCCTCTGCAACTCCTATGCTTTTTCCTTTCAAAAATACAGCAGTAAAACTATTTACATCAAATTTCTTCCAACTCTCATCTCGCTCCGATGAATATTTCTTTTCAAATACAACGGTTAGATCACAGTACTTCCCAAGTTCATTAAAAAATTTCACACGATAAGGAGATGGAATATTAGTCAGCCATAAAATTTTCATTTTTCACCTAAATAATTCTCTGTAACCTGTTCTTTTACGATTGTCTTCAATTTTATCTTTCGCAATCTGGACACAACGTTCCTGCATTTTTCTCCGCTCTACTATGTCCATACAATATAAATTATCTATTGCACAAGAAAACTTCTCCAAATTATTCAAAGAAAAAATATATCCAGCTTTACGATCCGCTATCATCTTCCACGGCGTCTGATCACTAATAAGAGGAATACAGCCTACAGACAATGCTTCAAATATTACATGTCCATAATTTTCTCCCAATGTAGGAAATAAAAATACATCGTGCTGAGCCAATTTATTTTGAACCTCTTCACTTTGTACATCTCCCATGTACGACCAGTTAATATTCTGGGGAAGTCTTTGCAATTCCGCTTGACATGTATTCCAATATACTTTATCTTCAATTGGTCCGTATATAACAAAATTCACTTGTGAATGAACGTTTTGTAATATTTTTATAGCACCTATCAAATTCTTTTTAGGACTAATTCTGGAAAGAAATGCCACACTAAAAACATCCTGTTTTTCTTTCCAGCCAGGAACACAATTTCTTGGCAAATCTTCAGCAACAATATATGATATATTTTTTCCAATGCAACGCATTACATCCTCTGCTTCAAGTTCAGAAGTAACAGACCAAACTACATTTTTAAACAATCCTGCCGCTTTGCACATATTAATAAATATATTTTTCTTAACTGACTTTTGCGCCAATGCTCCTTCTGAAAAGACTCCCATAGGTGCTATAATAACCGGACACTGAATACTTCCTGTCATTTTTAACAATAATGTTTTATACCCATAGTCGTCATAAAAACTGCATAAATATATCAAATCTTTATCTTGAGCCAAACTCAAAATCTTTTTTTTAGTAAAACCACCTGGTTTAACATACCAAACTTTTGCTTTTCCAACTTTATTCCAAACATCTGCTCTGATATCAGGATAAGCTTCTGTATCTCCATTATCGCGATCTAAACATCCAATAAAAAATTCATACTCATCGCCAAGTGCCTCTGTTAAATTAGCAATGGTACGCAGTGGTCCCCCATCTTTATGTCCCGGAAGATATCTCCCCATTAAAATCAATACTTTTTTCATCTTCTTTTTTCTTCTCCGTTTCATAAATTTTTGCATCTACAATAAATCTATACCAATATGCCTGTAAAAAAATAAATATCTTGCCTGCTTCTCCATCTAAAAAACCGAGCTGTAAATAATAACGATACCAAAAATATAATCTTGCCCGTATATATCTTGGCAATCTATAATAGATATTTCTGCGCTGCTTCTGTTTACTATTTACTTTGGATACGTTTTTTAAACTCTTTTGATATTCATTCAACTCTAATTGACTATAGGAAATATGTTTTATCAGCCACTCATCCAAACTTTTATAATCTCTATGAATCATATCTCCTTTCAACTGCTTTGTATTGCCATCTACAATGAGCCTTTCATCCATATCCCGATCTTCCATATATGCTTTCCCATATCGAAACAATCGAGTAACATATACCCGGTGAGTCCCACCATGTTTCAAACGCTGCCCCATAAAAAACAACTGAAATCTAACTGCACATGCACTATATTTTTCAGTTTCCGTTGATAAAATAAACGATTTAATTTCATTCCCAAGTTCTCTGGTAATGCGCTCATCAGCATCTAATCGATATACCCACTCGGTTTGTATACTGCAATGATCCAATGCCCAGTTAAATTGTCTTGCATGCCCAAGCCAATCATGATATACAACCTCTGCACCGTTTGCATGAGCTAGTTTCACAGTCTGGTCTGAACTGCCGCTGTCAACAACAATAATCCTGTCGGCAATTTGTTTTGCGGATTTTATACATTTTTCTATATTTCTCTCTTCATTTTTTGTCAAGATAATAACCGTAATATCCTGCATATAAAACTTACCTCCAATGCATGTACATAAATGTTCAGCTATTTTACTAAACCTATAACTATTTTTTCAGAATATATCCAGACAAATCCCAACTCTAGTTCAAAGCACTATTTCACTCTCTTTTTTCTTTCGCTTCAAAATAATTATCCATCAAATTCATCAATTGCTTTTTATCGAAATACTGTTCATAATATTTCCTACTGTTTTTCTGCATCGGTATAAGCTCAACATTCATAAGACTCTTGATTCCTTTCGCCACTTGTTCTACATTCCCAATATTGCTACAAATTCCGCATGCAGCTTCTTCCACAATCCGTCTTGTCTCACCACCGGCAGCTGCGATAATCGGCATCCCACATGCCATATAGCTTTGAAGCTTCGCCGGAATGGTCATTGTCCAAAGAGGATCATCTTGAAACGATAAAAACGCAACATCACATGCAGAAAGTAATTCTGGAATCCTCTCCGCTGGCTGTCTTGGCACCATAATGAATTTATCTTCAACATTTCGCTCTTTTACTTCTCGGTTAAATTCATCCAGATATCGCCCATCGCCAACCATCACAAACTTAACATTTTCATTTTTTAAAAGTTCTGCTGTCTGAGGCAATATCTGTAATCCCTGAGCAGTTCCGATATTTCCGGTAAAAATGACTTTAAAGCTGCCATCATCAGGTATCTCCTGTACAGGTTTTCTTTCGCAGGGCTGATAAAATTCTTCTGCATATTGCGGCCAGTAATGTACTTTTTCTTTTGGTACTTTTACATTTCTATTGCAGATCGCCTCCACAAAACTAGGAGACGTAGCAAAAATTTCATCCGTATTCTTATAGATATAATCCACCATCTTATCAATTGGTTTGATAATTGCCGGATTAGAAATTCCGGTGACAGTAACTACATTTTCCGGCCACAAATCCTGCACATAAAGATAGTGAGGTACATGATGTTTTTTTGCATACCAGCATCCGATCAACGCCTGCGTCATAGGCGAAACCTCAAATGTAAATACTAAATCTGCCTTGATATTTGATAAAAGATTTTTTATAAATCCAGATACCACAAAGGAAGCATAATTAGCTATCATTCCAAGGGAACTGTGCCCTCTTGGAATTAGTGGAATTCTTATTATTTCTACCCCATTCCAATTCTCACGACGGCGCTTTGTATAACTGTATCCATCAAAAAACTTTCCCATAGGATAATTTGGAATTCCTGTAAGAACAGTAACCTGATATCCGCGTTTCACCCATTCCTGACACATATCATTGATACGAAATGTCTCCGGGTAAAAATACTGTGACACAACCAGAATATGTTTTTTATGATTGCTTTTTATGTGATCCTCCTTATCTGAAGGCTCTTTTGCATTTCCTTCTGTACGAAAAACAGATTCCTGCATACTGATTTTCTGATAATCCATTCCTTTATAATCGGAAATACTATGGGAATAACAGCTATTTCCAAATGCTTTATTCACCAAACCGCCAATCTTCCCAGGCATTTTTCCGCCAATCGCCACTATCGGATTCATCCAATTCAATAAATGGCTCTTTTTACCTGATATCATTGAAATTTGCTGAACCATATCGGATGTTCTTGTCCATTCTTTATTTTGCGGAATTAATACGACAGACGCTTCTTCAAATTTTTCTATAAGCATAATCTGGCACAAAAATTCGCAAAGATTTTCAATATAGAGCATAGAGCGCTCATTATTTACATTCGGAAAAATCGGCAGTTTTTTTGCTAACTTTGCAAGCGTTGGGTAATTCCCCTTACTACCTCTTCCATATATCATAGGAGGACGTAACACGATCACCTTAAAATTGTCATCAGCAAGCTCACGGACTGCCACATCTGCCTGAAGCTTGGAATCACCATAAAAATTTGCCGGTGCTGGCACGGTATGCTCATCTACCACCTTTTTCTTACCATAGGGTGCTGACTCTCCATATACGATCATAGAGGACATAAATATAAATTCTTTTACGCCTTCTGCCTTTGCTTTTTCGCATACCTGAACAGCCAGATCCGTATTTACTTTATAATAATTTTCTTTTACTTCTTCTGAAACATTTCCTACATCTGCATGCGCAATTCCAGCCACATGATACACGATATCATAAGCTGAAAAATCCATTTCTTTCCATGACGGATTAATCATATCTACTGCATCAATACAAAAATTATTTCCGTAATGATTCTCTGCATAAGATCGAAATGTTTCTCCGATATAAGAACCAGCTCCTGTAATCAGCACTTTTTTTGATGCTGTAAGATCAATCTGCACTGGTTTCTCGAAACCAATCTGACCGATTAATTCTTCGTCTGCTTTTCCCTCCGTATAGTGGCGTCCTGTTTTTTTCATTCCTCCCGTTCCGCCCTCTACCACGCTGTCATCCTTTGCAACCTTGCCTACAGTTCCAAGAAAGCACTTCATATCAAAAGCCAAACTTTCTTTCTTCACATACTCTCCATCCAGCTTTGCCTTTTCTGGAATTTCCAATTCGTCTCTTCCATTAATCTGCGCCCATCCGGTCAGCCCCGGCTTTACATCATTTGCACCGTACTTATCTCTTTCAGCAGTCAATACATCCTGATTCCAAAGTGCAGGACGGGGTCCGATCACAGACATATTCCCCACAAAAATATCCCAGATCTGGGGCAGCTCGTCAAGGCTGTGCGCACGCAAAAACTTCCCGACTCTTGTGATATACTGTTCAGGATTTTCCAGCATATGAGTAGGTGTATCATGAGGTGTACACATCTTCATAGAACGGAATTTGTGGAGTTTAAAGTACTCCTTGTTGCGTCCCACGCGCTTCTGAGTAAACAGAACCGGACCTGGGTCATCGATAATGATCGCCAAAGAAATTCCAGCAAAAACAGGGGAAAGCAAAAGTAATCCGCCAAAAGAAAGGACAACGTCTATTGCCCTTTTGATATATTTATCATAAATTCCCTGCTTATAGTCAGAAACACCAGTCACCTCCAGATGTCCTCTGATTCCGTCTGCATTTTCCGCATCATTTGAGTCTTCTACAAAGACTACTTTTTTGCCTGTAAATGCGTTCTGCTGCTCTGGGTCATCACGGTATACAGAGGAACCCTTTTTCGCTTTTGCAATTACCTTTAAACCAATAAATGCAGTTCCTATAGTCGCTGCTGTAATGCCAAATAGTTTCTTAATCTTTTTTTTCTCGATAGACATCTCTTTCATTCCTCTGCTCTGATCATTATTTCACTATACTTCCATAACCCAATACTACTTCTCCGGCTTCCAGCTTTCTGCATGCTTCAATCACACTTCCGGCTTTGCAGATTGCCCCCGCATTCACATGAGCACAGGGGCCTACAACTACATCATGATCAACAATTGCTCCAACTGAAATAATGCATCCTGCTTTTACCACAGAATTTGCATTTACGATTGCCTTCGGTTCGACTACCGTTCCCGGTTCGATTGATGCACTGGGGCTTACATAAGCCGTTGTATGAATCAACACCGGTATATGAAAACCAAGTTTTTCTGCCTGTTCCAACAGGCTCTTTCTGACCTCATTATTACCAATGCCGCAAAATACTTCTTCAAATTCACCTGCAAAGTCTTCTAGATTACCGATTTTTCCAATGGCATCCATAGAATGATCATCTAGAAATTCTATAACGTCATACTTGGGCCTGCCATTTTCCTTAAGGCTTAGTGCCACTTCACGGACTACCTTTCCGTGACCTCCTGTGCCAAGAATTAACAATCCTTTTCCCATCTCTGCTTTTACCTTTTTATAAATTATTACTCGCCTTCCCTCGCTGCCGCAGCCTCCTGCATCAGCTTCTCATACACTGCTCCCTTGGCTTCGCTGCCTTCTCTTCCTGCCGGATGGAAGGTGGGCACCATCTCCTGCAGCAGTTCCCGGATGTTCTTCTTATTGGCATAAGCTGCATACATCAGATGATCCAGCTGTGTGATAAACTCATCAATATCAAAGGAAATGGGTTTCCCTACATGGATCAGATCATTGGCCGTCTTAGTCAGACCTTCCTCTGCCATCAGCTTTTCTTCATACAGCTTTTCACCTGGGCGAAGACCGGTATATTGAATCTCTATGTCCACATCCGGCCGCAGACCGGAAAGCTTGATGAGGTTTCTGGCTAAAGTATCGATCTTCACGGGACTTCCCATATCCAGAACAAAGATCTCACCGCCCTTTGCATAGGTTCCTGCCTGGAGCACCAGACTCACAGCCTCAGGAATGGTCATAAAGTACCGGATGATATCCGGATGGGTCACCGTCACCGGCCCCCCCTCTGCGATCTGCTTCTTAAATAAGGGGATCACAGAGCCGTTGCTTCCCAGCACGTTGCCAAAACGTACTGCCACAAATTCCGTCCTTGCCTGCTCCACATTCTGCTGAACATGATCTTTGGAAACATGACTCTGCATCCAGTGGGTAAAGAGCTGAGGGATCTCTTTGGCTCTTCCCTCTTTAATCATAGTATCAAAACAGAAGATGATCTTCTCACAGGCCCGCTTGGAGGCCCCCATCACGTTGGTGGGATTCACTGCCTTATCGGTACTGATCAGCACAAAACACTCCGTTCCGTTTGCCATGGCAGCATAGGCAGTCTTATAGGTGCCGATCACATTGTTTTTGATCGCCTCGCAGGGGCTGTCCTCCATCAGAGGCACATGCTTGTGAGCAGCTGCATGGTAAACGATCTGCGGTCGAAATTCTTCAAACACATCGAAGATCTTCCGGCTGTCCCGGACAGAGCCGATGATGACTTCTAAATTCAGCTCCGGATGCTCCCGTTTTAATTCCTGCTGGATTGCATAGGCATTGTTCTCATAAATATCAAAGATGATCAGCTGCTTTGGCTCATGGCCTGCGATCTGTCTACACAGCTCGCTTCCGATGGAACCGCCGCCTCCGGTAACCAGGATTACTTTTCCTCTCAGATACTGGAAAATCTCGTCCATGTTGACCTTGATAGGATCCCGCTCTAAAAGCTCCTCCACAGCCACATCCTGAAGTCCTCCCACTGTGACTTCCCCGGACGCTTCCCCTTTCACCAGCTGATACAGGCCAGGCAATGTCTTCAGCTCACACCCCGACTCCTTGCAGATATTTAAGATTTCCCGTTTATCCTCCTGACTGGCGCTGGGCATGGTGACACAGATCTTTTCAATCTGATATTCCTCCACTGCAGACAGAATCTTGTCCCGTCCTCCCACTACCAAAACACCGTCCACATAACGTCCCCATTTATTGGGATTGTCATCAATAAAACAGCATACCTTATTATTCAATTCCCTGGACTTATGCATTTCCCGCAAAATAATCGTAAGCGCTCAATTCTTGGGTAGATAGACATTTGCCTATTTCAAGCTCATAATGATGATAGTAAATAGCTTTTTACTCCACTCCATGGATAGGAGATAGAAATTTACTACATTTGGAGG
>Ga0129317_1000187_pt1 | contig 78567 bp, 71 predicted proteins | sample Cm1ome_FD_94430 | JGI IMG/M metagenome (GOLD analysis project Ga0129317, IMG submission 94430) | Eastern black-and-white colobus group fecal microbial communities from Wisconsin, USA - Cm1105 metagenome | ecosystem: Host-associated > Mammals > Digestive system > Large intestine > Fecal | place...
TTGGCAGCCAAGAAGAAGCATAATTTATTCATCTAATCAAATTGCCCAAAATATAAGAGGACCGCCTACACCGAAGTGCAAGCGGTCTTTTTAATGGGAATATTATCCATACAAACTGGAATTATTTGGAAGATTTTATTATCCATTCATCAAGAAATTTCATTTGTTCATCCGTATGAAACCAATGCTCTCCATTTTTCATAATAGAAAGTGTTGAATTAGTCCTCTGTACAAATTCAAATATCGTTCCATAAGCGGTAAGATTATCTTTTTCACCATACAAAATGTGCGTTGGGATTTCCCATATAATAGGATTTTCTCTTGCATAGCAAAGATAATCCCATGAAAGACTCTCTCCAAAGGTTGTCTGAATTTCTTTTTTCTCTTTGAGTTCATCCTCTGTAACATTTGCCAAAATCATCATATCAGCAATAAGCCTTTCCATATCTACAACGGGCGAAATAAAATATGCTTTCTCTATTTGCTGATTTGATAAGGCATTGATAGCAAAATACGCTCCAATGCTATTGGCAATTACTTCGACAGTCTTGTAGTTTCTATAAATTGAATTAAAAAGTAATGGAAATTCTTCTTTTGCTTCCCATGGAAACTGTGCAGTATAGTCAAGACCAATCACATCACAATTACTAAAGAGCGGTTTGTAATGAATAGCTTCTTCAGCATTACCACCTTTTCCATGTATATAAATAACTGCTTTATCCACAATAGTTATCCTCCACAAAATTCCGATTTCTCAGTTTCAAAAATTAGAATTTGAGCAAAAGCCCAAGGGACTAATGTCCCCTATGCTTTTCTCTTTTCTTTTGCTGTTTCAGTTCAAACATTCGCAGTTCGTCCGCTTCTTTTTTCTCACGGCTCCTCACTTTACGCTCCTGTTTATTCTGTTCCTGCTGTAATTTCAATGCCTGCTGCGATTTTGTGCCGATGCCTGTTTCCTGCATCTGTTTTTTCGCTTCACGTTGCATCCTTTTGGGATTTCTTTTTATATCTTTTACAACAGTATCAACAGCCGGACTGAATTTCAAACTAAAATAGTATTTTTGAATATATTCCTGCACTTCGTAATCCTTTGGTTCTGCACCAAATGTTACCTTCGCCACAGATAGTTTACCATCTTCAATACGTTCAAATACACCTACCCAAAATGGTTCTTCAAAATATACCGTTAGTTTTCCACTTGCTTTGTCCATAAGAATCCCTCCTAAAATGAATTGAACAAAGAATGGACAACCCGGAGGGGCAGGTTACTTACCCTATTTGCATAGGACGGCTGGGCTACCTACCAGCTCTAGTACATTTTTAATGTACATTGCGTTTTTATCTTTGTATTTATAATCAAGCCATATGGCACGATTAACTTATTCGGTCAATTCCGATTTGTTTCTATCTCTATTTCTTAATTATACACGGGATTTGAAGCTTTTTCTACTTATCTATTGTTCTAAAATCTCTCTCAAAAAAATAATTAAAAAATTTATAAAAAATAGGGTGTCAAAAGCCTGAGCAATTCCAAATAAGTGAAGGGAGTAATTCCAATCAACAAAAATGGAACGCCTTCCTTTGAAATTTAGAACTGAATATACAGGTCACTAAGACGTTAATTCTGATGATAGCCACCTTATCGGGTACGCCATAACTTTTGTGGATGCAGAACAGCGAGAACTCCCGGTATGAGTGTCAGGTTGCTCCTGACATGGCGATGACAGTCAGAAAGATAATGATACTTCTCTAAGGAGCTGGCGGAGTACCCGGCAGAGGTTAGAATCCTATGATACAGATCAGCAGTCTGTTCCTTAGTGGCTTCCCATGAGCGATACGCTCGGCAAGGGGTGTTGAGAACAAATGTTGCCACGACCGTTTAGGAAATGAAACGGTCAGGTACATAGTCATTCTACAATGGCTATGAATATTCAGGAAAGGAGGACGCAAGAAGTGTCAAACTGCAAAACGATTGCCATCTGCAATCAGAAAGGCGGAGTAGGAAAGACCACCACTTCGGTCAATCTCGGAATCGGTCTTGCAATGCAGGGAAAGAAAGTATTACTTGTTGATGCAGATCCACAGGGAGATTTAACCACTTGTCTGGGGTGGCAGGATACGGACAGTCTGGGTATCACGCTTGCAACGAAATTAACAGATGTGATGAATGAAACGATGAATGACCCGATGGCTGGTATCCTGCACCATGATGAAGGAGTTGATCTTATTCCAGCAAACCTTGAGCTTTCAGCAATGGAGTATAACCTGATGAATGCCATGAGCAGAGAAACCACGATGAAAAATTACTTGAATCAGATTAAAGACAGGTATGATTTTGTCGTGATCGACTGTATGCCATCGCTTAGTATGGTAACACTCAATGCTCTTTCGGCGGCAGATAGTGTGATTATTCCGGTTCAGGCTCAATATCTGCCAGCAAAAGGAATGACGCAGCTCGTGCAGACCATTTCAAGGGTAAAGAAGTATATCAATCCGGATATTAAGATTGATGGAATACTTCTAACTCTGGTAGACAGCCGGACCAATCTTGCTAAAAGTACGGTGGAAGCTCTGAGGGAAAACTTCGGGAATCATATTAAGATGTACCGGACATCTATCCCAATCGGAGTAAAAGCCGCAGAAGCTTCTTCAAAAGGCAAGAGCATTTATGGTTATGAGCCACGCAGTACGGTGTCAAAGGCTTACACCGCATTTACGAAGGAGGTGTTAGCAGATGGCAGGAAGAAAGAGCGACTTCACGCTCACGAAGCTCGATGACCTGTTTACCACGCAGGCACAGAGAGAGGAAGAAAAACTTTCCAAAATCCGAGATATTCCATTGGAGCTGATTGACGATTTTCCAGACCATCCTTTTAAAGTCAGGGAGGATGAAGATATGTTACAGCTCATAGAGAGTATCAAGGACAGAGGGGTTATTACTCCGGCAATGGTCAGACAGAAAGAAGATGGCAGATACGAACTCGTATCTGGTCACAGAAGAAAACGAGCCTGTGAGCTGGCAGGTTTTCAAACACTTCGCTGTGAAGTTGTGGATTTGAGCAGAGATGAAGCCACAATTTTGATGGTGGAGAGTAATTTTCAAAGGTCACAGATACTGCCTTCTGAAAAAGCTTTTGCGTACAAAATGCGTTTGGATGCCATGAAAAGACAGGCGGGTAGACCAGCAAAAAATTATTCCCCAGTGGGGAACAATTACGAATTTGCAAAATCAAGTGACGAACTTGCTGATAAAACAGGAGAAAGTAAAAATCAAATATACAGATATATTCGTCTTACTTATCTTGTCCCGGAACTGCTTGAGTTTGTTGATCAAGACCGAATCAAAATGCGTCCGGCAGTAGAACTGTCGTATCTTGATGAGGACTGTCAGAGGGACATCGTGGATGAAATCGACATGAATGACGCAACTCCCTCTCACGACCAGACTATCCGTATGCGGAAGTTTTTTGAGGAAGGGAAACTCACGACCGAAGTTATTCAGGCAATTATGTCGGAGGAGAAGCCGAACCAAAAAGAAAAGATTACGCTGAGTATGGACAGGGTAGAGAAGTTTATTCCGAAAAATATCAAGATCAGCCAGAGGGAGGACTTTATCTGTAAGGCATTGGAGCATTATAACAAGTATCTCAGGCAGAGGGCAGACCGTGACAGCAGATAACGCTTTTATCGTTCCCCCTTCTCACACTCTACCCCCTATAACCTACCGTTTACCTGCTGAAAATATATATTCTATCTCCATATTTATAACTATCTCATGATGTTATGGTTATCTATAAGAGCCAGTCGCACAGTTGGAAAAGTGCAGGAGGTTCTGATACGATAAAAAGTTTGGATTTCTTCTTCGGCAGGTATTGGAGTAGTAACAGGGATAAAAATGCAATAAAAAGTTGGACGCACTGTGGATAACCGGTGCGTTCGTTTCGTTTAAGGAGGAAAAACGAATGGCAAAATTAAAAATCAAGAGGGCTGTTTCGTTTGTGATGGCAACAGTTCTCAGCCTTACCGCCTTTATGGGCGTAGGAGCGAATACCGCTTTTGCCGCAGCCGGGGAAAAGACCAACGTGTATATGGTCGATTTCCCTCGTGATGGCGATGCGAATTACGATGGTGTATGGGGATACAATAACCTGACACTGAAAAATGGATGGCATACAGGAAGTGCCACGCATACCAACCTGAAGGCAATCGGTTCTTTTTCAGGCAATGTTGGCTATTGTATTGAACCGGGCGTGCATCTGAGTATGGGGCAGTCTATGACTCAGTACGATGAAAACTATTTCAATAACATTCAGGCAAATGGCGTTATTTCCGGAGATGAGATCAGACAGTATATCGGTCGAATCTTACAGTACGGTTATCGTGGAACGATTTCCACAAGCTGGCGTTCGCAGAATGAAGCTGCCGCAAACAGCATCGCCCATGCCTATGCGACACAGCTTCTGATCTGGGAAACCATTGTCGGAGAACGTGACGTAAACTTTAATCACAAAGCAGCGAGTGGTTGCAGCAATGTCAAAGATGTGGTCAATGCCGCACACCCACTTCGCAGTAAGATTTTCAGCTACTATGACTCAATGGTAGCGAGCATTCAGAAACATACGGTCGTGCCGAGTTTCTGTAACCGTTCCGCCGGTTCAGCAAAAACACTGGAACTGGAGTGGGATGGAAGCAAATACACAACGATACTGACAGATGCGAATAATGTACTCTCTAATTACAGCTTCAGTGCAAGTATCAGTGGGGTTTCCTTTTCCACAAATGGGAATAAGCTGACGGTATCTATGGAGAAAGCGCCAAGCGATGCCTTTACGATCACTGCCAGCAAGAAAAACTCTGTTCGCAGAGGTGTGGTTGTGTGGTCCGAGGGGAAACATGGTACAGGTTCCAGTGTGCAGGACGTTGTTTCCTATGCACAGGAAGTTGGCGATCCGGTCAGTGGCTATGTGAAGATGAAGGTCAGCTATGGTTCATGCCAGATCGTCAAGACCAGTGAGGACGGAAAGGTAGACGGTATCAACTTCACGATTTCCGGTAATGGTATCAACCAGACAGTAACGACAGCGAATGGCGGTAAGTTCCAGCTTGATAATCTGATGCCGGGTGTCTATACCGTAACAGAACAGTCCATTGACAAATATGTGCCGCAAGAAACACATAGAGTTACCGTTGTTGCAGGACAGGTGGCAACTGTAAACTTTAACAATGTTCTGAAAAGGGGCGACCTTCAGGTTGTGAAATCCTCAGAAGATAACCTTGTTGAGGGTGTGAAATTTCATCTTTATGGTACTTCCCTTGCAGGCATCGCAGTTGATCAGTATGCAGTGACAGACGCAAACGGAGTAGCAACTTTCAAAGATGTGCTGATCAGCGGAAGTGAACCGTATACCGTAGAAGAAGTAGATACAGAGGTACGCTATGTTGTACCGGAGAAGCAGACAGCACCTATTCAGTGGAAGTCTGTGACAAAGCGTGATTTCAGTAACATTTTGAAGAAATTTACAGTCACTGTTACCAAGAGCGACAAGGAAGAAGGCACAGCACAGGGCGATGCGACACTTGCAGGTGCGGTTTATGGTATCTACAAAGGTGAAACACTGGTAGATAAATATGTGACCGATGCTAACGGGCAGTTTACAACAAAAGAATATATCTGCGATACCGATTGGACAGTCAGAGAAATCACACCGTCTGAAGGATATTTGCTTGATAAGACGATTCACAAAGTTGGAGCGGACCCGAAACTCTATGAAGTGGAACACAATCTGACTGCCAATGATGTAACTGAACAGGTCATGAAAGGAAATATCGCTATCATCAAGCATACTGATGACGGAGAAACCAAGATTGAAACACCGGAAAAGGGTGCAGAGTTTGAAGTTTATCTGAAATCTTCAGGAAGTTATGACGCAGCTGAAGAAGATGAGAGAGATACACTCGTATGCGATGAGAATGGATTTGCTCAGTCAAAAGATATGCCATACGGCGTTTATACCGTCCATCAGACAAAAGGCTGGGAAGGCAGAGAACTGATGAGTGATTTTGATGTGTTCATTTCTAAAGATGGACAGACTTATCGTTACCTCATCAACAATGCAAACTTTGAAAGCTTTATCAAAGTGGTCAAAAAGGATGCGGAAACAGGTAAAACCATTCCATATGCAGGTGCAGGATTTCAGATTTACGATCTATCAGGAAATAAGGTAACTATGAGCTTTACTTATCCGACACCGACAACCATCGACACCTTCTATACAGATGCAGACGGTCAGCTTGTAACACCGGAAAAATTGGAGTATGGCAAGGGATATTCGCTTGTTGAGGTTCAGGCTCCTTATGGCTATGTGCTTGACAGTACACCGGTATCATTTGATGTGACAGAAGAAAATGCAACACAGGAGGGCACGATTAAATTGGTTAAGGTTGAGAAGCCAAACATGGCTCAGAAGGGTACGATTTCTGTGGAAAAAACAGGAGAGGTATTCTTTGGTGTGAACGTATCCGGAGAGGAAGGCAAAGATGTGATCTATCAGCCGGTATACAAAGTGAAAGGTCTTACAGGGGCAACTTATGAAATCACAGCAGACGAAGATGTGGCAACGCCGGATGGAACACTCCGATACCAAAAAGGAGATGTTGTTGATACGATCACAACAGACGAAGAAGGTACTGCAAAGAGCAAGGAGCTTTATCTGGGTAAATATACCGTAACAGAGACAAAAGCACCGGAAGGCATGGTCATCAATAAAGATGGACATCAGGTAGAACTCACTTATGCCGGACAGGAGGTTGCAGTAACAGAAACTGCCACAAGCTTCTATAACGAAAGACAGAAAGTGAAGATTTCCCTTGAAAAAGTGCTTGAACAGGATGAAACATTTGGAATCGGCAAGAATGATGAACTGAAAAATATCAGCTTCGGACTTTATGCAAAAGAGGACATTGTATCAGAAAGCGGTACAGTTATCCCGGCAGACGGACTGATCGAAATTATCGGGCTTGCAGAGGATGGTACAGCGACAGTAGCAACAGACCTTCCGTTTGGCAGCTACTATATCAAAGAGATGGCAACGGATGAACATTATATCCTGAATGATGAGCAGTATGCATTCACATTTGATTATGCCGGACAGGATACCGAAACCGTTGAGATTAAAGTCAATGACGGGAAACCGATTGAGAACAAACTGATCTATGGTTCTGTATCAGGTAAGAAAGTGGATGAAAACGGAGAAGCACTTGCAGGTGCAGTGATCGGAATTTTTAAAGCTGATGAAACAGAATTTACAGCAGAACATGCTTTTATGACTGTGAAATCCGGAGAAGATGGCAGCTTCGCATTTAAGAAAGTGCCATATGGTAACTGGATTGTCAAAGAAATCGAAGCACCGGAAGGATTTGTCCTTGATGGAACAGCTCATGCGGTTACTATTGATCAGAATGAGCAGGTCATTGAAGTGGAAATCACAAATGAATATATCCATGGCAATATCCGACTCACAAAGGTGGATGCAGATTATCCGGATAATAAGCTGACAGGAGCCACTTTTGAAGTCTACAAAGATGTCAATGGCGACGGAAAACTGGACGACAAAGATGAGCTTGTTGGAAATCTGGAAGAAACTTCTGTCGGTATTTATGAAATGCAGGAGCTGCTTTACGGAAAATATCTCGTAAAAGAGACAAAAGCACCAGAGGGATTTGTTCTTGATGAGGGTGTTTATTCCGTATCCATTACTGAGGATGAAAAGACTTATGATGTGGAAAATAAAGCAGGTGTTGGCTTTATCAATCAGGCGATGAAAGGTAATCTGAAAATCAAAAAGACATCTTCTGACGGTAAAGTAGAAGGTTTCACATTCCGTATCACAGGCGTTAATGGTTATGACAGAACTTTTACAACTGATAAGAACGGAGAAATCTTTGTGGACGGACTTCGTATCGGAGAATACACCGTTTCTGAGGTCAGTGACAATGTATCTGCCGGATATATCTTACCAGCCGATAAGAAGATTACTGTGCAGACAGACTCAACAGTAGAGATTGAAATGCACAATGAACTTCGTGATACACCAAAAACAGGCGATGAGAGCAGAACCGGTCTTTGGATGGTGCTTGCAGGTCTTTCCGCAGCGGGAATTGCGGCAACAGTCATTGCTTCCAAGAGAAAGAAGAAAAAGGAGGGCAATGAATAATGGACGCAAAGACAATCGTAGCAGTCGTATTGGTCGCCTTTATCATCGGCGGCTTTCTTTTCTTACAGAAGAAAAACAGAAAAAATAAATAACTTGAAGCGGGGGCGGAGCAATCCGCCCTTTGCTTTTGAGCAAGGAGGTCAAAATGAACCAGTTAGAGAAGATTGAGGACAGAGTTCTCTCTGTGCTTGAGTCAAATACACAGTCCCGTAGTGACGACATGGTGCTTTATCTTCTTGTCTGCAACAGTTATTCCAATAATGAAAATCCAATAGGAAAGATGCCTTTTGAAGTGGTCATGAAACATTACAGAGAGTTGAAATTGCCACATTTTGAAAGCGTCAGAAGAACAAGACAGAAGATACAGGCAACGCATCCAGAGTTAGGGTGTCTGCTTGAATATCGGAGAAACAGGAAGAAAATGCAGAAGTTATATACCGATTACGCAAGAAAATAGCGAGGAGGATGGACCATGAAAGATAAATCAGCATTTCAGCAGAAGATCAAACTTCTGACCAAACTTTTCGATTTCGGCTGTAATACGGAAAAGAAGTTACAACAGCTCGACATGGAAAGCATTTTGAAAATCCCAGGGATTACGATACCGGATATGGCATTGATCATTGAATTTCAGAAAGAAACCAAAGCTAATAAGCTGTTTTCTTATTTGGGAGGTGGTGCTGATGAACAGCAGACTTCGCAGTAACGATGCCAGCCGATCAGAAGATACAGAAACGACAGGAGGTGCAAGGTAAGTGGCAAGAAAATATAATCTGATCTCGGAACTCTATGACCGGACTTGCAAAACAGTAGTTGCGAATCCACAGAACTGGCAGAACTTTTTGCAGTCTGCCTGCCGGAATTATAAGCTGCGATATGATGAGCAGTTGCTGATCTATGCACAGCGTCCTGACGCTACTGCGGTACTTGAGATCGAGCGTTGGAACAGAAATTTTGGTCGATGGGTAAATCGTGGAGCTAGAGGTATTGCAGTCTTTGCTGATGAGGACAGAAAGACACAGAGATTATCCCATTATTTTGATATTTCCGACACCCATGAGGGAAGATATTCCCGTCCGGTTCCACTTTGGGATATGCAGGAGGAATATACGGAAGCAGTCATCGAAACACTGGAAAATACGTTCGGACAACTGACTTACAAAAGTGTTCTTTCGGACGCAGTAATGAGTGCCGCACAGAATGCAGCAGAAGATAATCTCCCGGATTATTTGCAGGACTTACTGTATGTTGCAGATAATAGTTTCCTTGCAGGACTGGACGAAGGGATGATTACTACCATCTATAAAAAACTTGTGACAAACAGCGTGGCATATATGATGATGGCACGACTGGGAATCAATGTAGGCGAATATTTTGAAACGGAAGATTTCAGAGATGTCACAAACTTTAATACGCAGGAAACGTTAAACGCTCTCGGCTTTGCCACAAGTGATATTGCAGAGATGGGACTTTCGGAAATATCAAAAACCATTCGGGCACTCAGCCGGAATAATCGCATCATTGAAGCGGACAGACAATCTGGATACAATAGGGATGAAAATACAACCGAAAGGAGCGGTAAGAATGAACGAGATCACATACACGATGGTCGGGGATTACAACCTTCCGGATCTGATCTTGCCAGAACAGCCGGAGCCGGTGGTGGGCAAATGGTCACAGATGAGGAGAACATTTCTCAAGGAACAGCACAGAGTCCAGTATTACAATCTCCTGACGAAAGGAATCCTGACAAGACATTTGTCGGAAGTACAGCAGAGGGCAAGCGAATTGGAGAAAACACTGGTGCGGGAGATGGCAGCCAGGGAGGGACTGACCGAACAGATGAAAGCGGACGACATGATGAACTGGGTTCGGCTGATGAACAACATCAGGAACTCGGCTCAGGAGATCGTGAAAGCACAGGTCATTTACGTTTAGAGTATTATGACCGAAGCCATGAAGATAAGAGCCTTCCTTTCTTTGGCAGTGATAAAGATATTAACGAGATACTCAGGACGACACCGCATTTATCAGCATCTCTTGAAGAAATCAAAGATTTTTATGAGAGAACATCAGATAATGTAGAACAGACGGAGTTTATCAAGAGTATTTTTAATCATGACTATACGGAGCTGACTTTAGAAGATGGAAGGACTGTTGGATACAAGACATTTCAGAATGTATTGCATCTTTGGGAAGGTCATTATGAGAGCAGAACGAAGCAGAGCTATTATGACTGGGGTGTGATTGCAAGGCACTTTGAAGCAATGCGACTTCTTGGAGAATTAAATGATAGAATGAAACCGTTACCGTCAATGGATGGGCAGCTAAGTTTTATTTTAGACGGACAGGCAGGGGAAGAAAAAACCTCTGCCTTTTCTTTTTCTCAGGAGATGATTGATGCAGTTCTTACTCGTGGTAGTGGTATCTCTAATGGAAAAATGCGGATTTGAAAGATGAAGAGGAGGCAAGACATGCTATTAAAATTTTCCTCACATCTGTGGATCGAACAATTGGAGATTCCTTCTGCCATGCAGATATCGGTCCTTATGACACGAAAGCGGGACGGATCATTTTGGAATTATCTGCTGAGATGCAGCGGCCGGTGCCAAATATGTCTTTGATTTATAATGAACATACATCGGATGATTTTGCCTGCAAGGCTATAGAAACGGGACTTGTGACAGCGAAGCCAAGTTTTGTCAATGACGCGATGTATACTGCAGATTGGGGACAGAATTATGCAATTGTCAGTTGCTATAATGCACTTCCAATAGGTGGTGGCGGATTGACTTTGGGACGTCTGAATTTGAAAAAACTGGCAGATATCTGCGAGAACAGAGAAGAATTTTGGAAAATGCTTCCAAAGGCTGTAGCTGCACAGTGTGAGCAGATGGACAAGCGAGATACCTATATTTTGGAGGATGCACATTTCCTTGAAAATACATTCATGACTGCCGAAGGTCTGATTTGTAAAGAAAAAATGGTTGGAATGTTCGGAATCGTTGGTATGGCGGAATGTGTTAATAAAATCTTGCATTTGGTAAAACCGGAAGAACGGTACGGTCACGGAAAGGAAGCAGAGGAATTTGCACTGGAGATTCTGGACAAGATCCACGAACAGGTGACAGCATATAAGCCTAAATATGGATTCTTTGCTATGCATGGGCAGGTGGGAATTGCTACTGATACAGGTGTGACACCAAATACTCGCGTGACTGTTGGAGAAGAACCGCCACTTCCGGAACACCTTTTATTTACGGCAAAGACGCAGAAGCATTTTGCAGCAGGAATCGGGGAATTGTTCCCATTTGAAGAAACTGCAAAGAAGAACCCTGAGGCAGTGTTGGATATTATTAAGGGCGCTTTTAAAGAAAATATGAGATATTTTTCTTTCTACTCGAAAGATTCTGATGTGGTTCGCGTCACTGGATATTTGGTAAAACGTTCTGATATTGAGAAGTATGATGCCGGACAGGCCAGTCTGGATGCATCTACTGTACTGGGAGCAGGAGCCAGCAAGGGACTGCGAATCTTTGAACGGAGTGTAAGAAATGTGTAAATATGGTCTGGTGAATAAGATTATTCCTTTCAGCTGTGTGGACGGACCGGGAAATCGTAGCGCTGTCTTTTTTCAGGGATGTGATTTTGCTTGTCGATACTGTCATAATCCTGAGACTCAGAAAGTGTGCGAAAGCTGTGGAGTTTGCCTTAAGTGTTGTCCCACAGGAGCTCTTTCCATGGAGAATGGCAGAGTGATATGGGATTCGAAGCTTTGCTGTGGTTGTGATTCTTGTATTCAGGCTTGTGAGAATCACAGTTCACCGAAGGTGCGGCAGATGACTGTGGAAGATATTCTTGCAGAGATTCGATCTGCATTGCCATTTATTAATGGAATTACGGTGTCCGGAGGGGAATGTACGAAACAACATGCTTTTCTTGTGCATCTGTTTCGGGAGATTCACAAGCAGGGAAAAACCTGTTTTGTGGATACGAATGGACAATTGGATTTTAGAAAAATGCCGGAACTTGTGAGTGAAATGGATATGGCTATGCTGGATGTGAAGGCATGGGATATGGAACTACATAAAAAGCTGACTGGTCGGGACAATAAAATAGTCCTTCAGAATTTAGACTATCTTGCTGAAATAGGAAAACTTTATGAGGTGCGTACGGTCATTGTTCCGGGCTGGATGGATGAAGAAGAAACGGTCAGGCAGGTGGCAAGGCGAATTGCAGCATATCCGTCTGTTCGTTATAAACTTATTAAATTTCGTCCTTGGGGAGTTCGGCCTCCTATGGATGTGGAGACTCCTTCAGATGCCTATATGGAGAAACTGGCAGAGATGGCACGGACATGCGGTGTGAGGGAAATTGTCTGTACGTAATGATTGGAGAAGGAAGAGAGTTATGGGAAAGAAGATTTTATATAGTTGCGATACCGGTGTGGATGATGCGTTGGCATTGGCATACCTGGCAGCACAGGAAGAATGTGAGGTCGTAGGAGTCACCTGTTCTTTTGGTATGAGTTATGTAGGAGATGTATTCCGAAATACGAAAGAGGCATTACGACTTTTTGGCTGTTCTGAGATTCCGGTAGTGATGGGCAGCGATATGCCGTTAAGCGGGGAACCGGTGGATTATTCTGGAGGCAGTAAGTTTCATGGAATGTCGGGAATTGGTGGTGTTTTGCCGCCAAGTACTCCAGAAGATTGGGGAGATGCAAAGCCGGAGGACGCCACGGATTTTATTATTTCTATGATAGAGAAGTATGGAAAGGAACTTTGCTGGGTTACCAGCGGTCCTATGACGGATATGGCCAGGGTTCTGAGAAAAGATCCTTCTGTGGCAGAGAAGATCGGCTCCGTCTATGTGATGGGCGGCGCGCTGGCTACACCTGGAAATATCGGACCGGTAACCGAAGTGGTGATGGAGGCCAATGTCAAAATAGATGTGCAGGCTTGTCATGAGGTTCTGGCATCACAGCTTCCATTGGTTTTAGTGGGACTTGATGTGACCAGAAAGACCTTATTTACCTATGAAGACCATGAACGCTGGCATCAGATTGGTACGGAAAGTGCACTGTTTCTTTATGAGGCGCTGAAGCATTATATGAATGCTTATAAACAGCACCATCCTTATTTAAATGGATGTGGATTACATGATCCGTTAGCAGTTGTGGCTGCCATTCATCCGAATATTTTGACAACCATTCCAATGCATATGGTTTGTTTCACGGAAGGACCTCTTAGAGGACGAACGGTAGAGGATGTGTGGAAATGCAATGATCCGGAGTATCATATGGAAGCAGCGATGTTCGTAGATGTGAAGGGATTTTCAGAAGAATTTTTTGGTAAAGTGGAAGCTATGTTAAAAGCGCATTAATACTAAGAGGAAGAGAAAGGAGAAGCTGATGGGACATTTGCTTGAAGTGAAAGACGTAACCAAAATATATGAAGGCGGCGTGCTTGCCAATCATAACGTCAATTTCACTGTGGATGAGGGCGAGATCCATGCCCTGGTAGGGGAGAATGGAGCCGGTAAAAGCACGCTGATGAAAATGCTCTACGGGTTGGAGAGCATTACTTCAGGACATATTTACATGAACGGAGAGGAACTGAAACTTCAGTCCAGTAAGGATGCCATTGCGCATGGGATTGGGATGGTGCATCAGCATTTTATGTTGGTAGACTCTCTGACAGGTGCAGAAAACCTGATGCTGGGTATGGAGAAGACAAGTTTTGTATCCAATAAAAAACGTGATATTGAGATCACCAATCAGGTGGCAGAAAAGTATAACTTTGATATCGACGCTTCTCGAAGAGTCAGAGATATGAGCGTTGGTATGAAGCAGAAACTTGAGATTTTAAAGATTCTGTATCGAAGTGCCAAACTGATTATCTTGGATGAGCCAACGGCGGTTTTGACACCTCAGGAAACAGAAGAATTGTTTGAAAAACTTCAGGATTTGAAGAAGAGAGGAATGACGATCATCTTCATTTCACATAAGCTGAACGAGGTAAAACGAATCAGTGACCGAATTACTGTTTTAAAAGGTGGAGTGACCAAAGGTACTTATCTTACAAAGGATGTAAGTGAAGAGGATATCTCCAACCTGATGGTAGGTCGGGAAATTACTTTCGATTATGATAAGGAGAAAATTGAACCGGGTGAAGCTGTTCTGAAAGTAGAATCTCTTAAATATGTGGACAAATTTAAGATTCCGAAGCTTTCTGGTGTCAGCATGCAGGTGCGCCGCGGAGAAATTGTTGGAATTGCAGGTGTTGAGGGAAATGGACAGAGTGAACTTATCTCTATTATCACTGGTAATCTCCGTGCGATCGATGGTAAAGTATTTTTGAATGGAAAAGATATTAGTAGAGAATCAGTGACAAATATCCGAAAGAGTGGTATGTCTCATGTTCCGGAAGATCGTATGATTGATGGATGTGCTCCGGAAATGAGCGTTCAGGAAAATTTAACTGTAACAAATATCGATACATTTGCAAATAAGACAGGTGTAATACAGACAGCGAAAGTGAAGGAACATTGTGAGGAACAGATCAAAGAGTTCATGATTAAAACTAAGGATGAGAATCAACCGATTGGAAGTTTATCTGGTGGAAATATTCAGAAAGCTATCATCGCCAGAGAGTTTAAGGCAAACAGTGATCTTCTGGTCTTGAATCAGCCGACACGAGGTGTCGATGTTGGAGCGATTTCATTCATTCATTCAAAGATTCTGGAAATGCGTAGTAATAATAAGGCGATACTTCTGGTATCCGCGGACTTAAACGAATTGATTTCCTTAAGTGACCGGATTCTGGTTATGCACAAAGGAAAAGTTGTTGCCTCTCTGGAAAATGAACCAAAAGTTACGGAGCAGGAATTGGGTCTTTATATGCTTGGAATAAAGAAGCAGGAAGGAGTTGAGTAAGTAATGGAAAAAAAGACAAAAAATACGAAAAAATTTGATATTATGAATTATTTCAATGTCATCCGAATTGCTGCTGCACTGCTTCTGTCCATCATTTTGGTATTTATTATTATTTTCTTTGTAAGTGATATGCCGGTGGTGGCTATTCAGAAACTTATGTTGGGGCCTTTGGAGACGAAGAGAAGTTTCTTTAACGTAATCGTGCGGGGAATTCCGCTTGTGTTTACGGGACTTGGTTTAACCCTGTGTTTAAAGAGTGGTATTTTCAATATCAGTTCGGATGCATCTTTCTATATGGGAGCGGTGGTTTCTACAGCTATTGCCATTTCGATTCCGCTGCCTAATATTGTGCATCAGACAGTACAGATTCTGGTAGCAGCTGTTGTCGGTGGATTAATATCCATGCTGCCGGTTATCGTGAATAAATATACTAAGGTAAATCCGGTAGTTCTGGCGATTATGGCAAACTCTATCTTCTATTACTTTGGTTTGTCAATCATCAGTACCTTCTTCCTGGAACCAAGTGGAAGCTGGGGAAGTTACAAGTTTCCGGATGATGCCAGATTGGGAGCCATGATCAAAGGAACTTCCCTTCATTACGGCTTCCTGATTATGATTGTTACAACTATTTTTGTTATTTTCCTGATGAATAAAACTTCTTTCGGTTATAAAGTTCGAGTGACAGGAAGCAATACAGCTTTTGCTAAAGCATCGGGAATTAAGACAGGATTTGTTATTTTGTTAGCTCAGTTTATTGGTGGAGCTATTGCCGGAATGGGTGGAGCTATTGAAATCGTAGGTGTATATAAGCGATTCCAGTGGCAGGCTCAGACCAATTATGTATGGGATGGTCTTTTGATTTACATGTTGTCTAATGGAAATCCTACCTACATCCCATTGACTGCATTTTTCATTGCATATCTGCGTGTAGGAGCAGAGATTATGTCCAGATCATCTGATCTGGATCCGGAAATCGTGACATTCCTTCAGGGAATTATTATCTTCCTGGTGGCATCACAGCGATTCCTGTATTTTATTAAACAAAGACATGATCAAAAATTATCTCTGGAACAAGCTGAATCAGAGGAAGGAGGTGCAACAGCATAATGATGGATTTCTTTATGTCCCCGGCATTTTGGAAAACAGTGCTTGCAAGTACAACACCAGTTATGCTTGCGACTCTTGCTGCTAATATAATGACAAAATCAGGCATCTTCAATCTTGCAATTGAAGGAACCATGTTGATCTGTGCACTTGCGGGAGTTATTGCCAGTGCATTTACACAAAATCTGTGGCTGGGTTGTCTGATTGCTGTATTGATGGGAATTTTCGTTTCCTTTGTATTTGGTTATTTTGCTCTGATTATGAAGGGCGCTATGAATGCCTGTGGTGTTGCTATGAATCTGATCGCATCCGGCGGAACTGTATTTGTGCTGGTAATGCTTACCGGAAGTAAGGCAAATTCCAGCGCGTTAAAGAGCCTGACATTCCCTGTGGTGGATATTCCTGTAATCAAAAATATTCCAGTATTGGGAACTATTTTGTCAGGACAGAATCTGGTAACTTACATAAGCTGGGTTATTGTAGCTGTTACAGCATGGATGCTTTACAAGACAAAACTTGGAATTAATATTCGAGCAGTAGGGGAAAACCCGGCAGCTGCCAAGGCAGCAGGTATCGATGTAATCTTCCATCAGTTTGTGGCGCTTGCTATTTGTGGTGTAGCTTGTGCATTTGGAGGAATGTATTTATCTATGGGTGCGCTGCGTTCGTTTACTACCGGTATGGTAGCGGGCAGAGGTTATATGTCCCTGGCTATGGATGCTATGAGTCAGGGGAACCCTGTCGTCGGATGTTTAAGCTCCCTGCTTTATGGATTTTCCGATACCATTACGGTTTACCTGCAGCTTTACAGTAAGATTGACTTAAAGCTGATTGAGGCATTTCCGTATCTGTTTATTATTGTAGTTCTGGTGATTATCCAGAGTATCCGCAAATCAGTAGCGCGGAGAAAAGAAAAGCTTGCAAGCCTGAATCAGGCTGCAATATAGAAGTATTATCATAAAAATACTTAAGGAGGAGAAACATGGCACAGAAGTATTATGATCCTTGGTCTAACACAAAGACCATCAACGGTCTCGATGCAGACCTGGTTATTTCTGCTTTGCAGAAATGCATCCGTAGAGGAGAGGAAGACACTGCTCTTCGTATGGCATATGAGTTGTATATGACATCTACGTTTCATGAAGAAAAGATGTGGAATCGTTTGCTTGTAATTCCGGTAGAAGATATTGGCTTCGGCAATGATCAGGCAGCAATGTATGTGAAGAACTTGTATGATCTTCATAAAGAGTTCCCTTATAAAGATGGGGACAGACCTATTTTCTTTATGCATGCCATCCGTTATTTGTGCAGATGCAAGAAAGAACGTTCTACAGACCATATCAAGAACATTATCATGAAAGAATTTGAAGCTGGTTATGTTCCGGAAATTCCAGATTATGCGATTGATATGCATACAATTCAGGGACGTGCAAGAGGCAGAGACGTATTCTATTTCTTAGATGAAGCAAGTAAGGTAGAGCCACTTTGGGAAGGATATGATGATTCCTATCGTTTAAAACTTTATGAGATGTGTAAGAAAGAAGCAGAACAGAATGAGGAGGAAGAATAAGATGAGAAAGATGAAAAAGTTTGTAGCATTGGCAATGACTGCTGTGATGGCAGCAAGTTTATTGATCGGTTGTGGTGGTAAATCTACTACAGAAGATAAAACAACAAAAGAAGAAGATACAAAAAAAGAAGTTTATGTATTTATCCGTGACAGAGGAGATTTATCTTACTGGGATAGTATGGCTGAAGGCGCTGACCGTTCTGTAAAAGACTTTGCAGATCAGGCAAATGTACATGTAGTTGAAACTACTGCAGATCTTCAGGCAAATCTTCAGGCTATGTATGATGCAGCTGATGCAGGAGCTGATTTGATTGTTACAGCTTCTGACTTTAAAGATAATCTGGTAGAAGTTGCGAATGAGTTTCCTGACATTGCATTTGCAATCATCAGTGAAGATGTCATTGATCAGTGAGAAAATGGTAATGTTTACGGTGTAGATTTTGCAACCAGCCAGGCAGCTTATCTTGGTGGTATCGTAGCAGCTGATTTGGCTGAAAGTGGAGTGATTGGTTTCATTGGTGGTATGGACGAATCCCTTCCTATTCAGGAATTCCTCTGGGGATATATTCAGGGTGCTCAGTCTTATAATCCAGATATTAAAATCGTTTACAATTATGTAGGCGCATGGAATGACCCGGATACAGCTAAAACTCAGGCTATGACACAGTATAATGACGCAAATGCAGATGTAATTTTCGCATGTGCAGGTGGTTCTGGAAATGGTGTTCATAATGCAGCAGGTGAAGCTGGTAAATATGTAATGGGTGTAGATAGTGACCAGTCTGTAATGTATAAAGACGATCCTGTAATCAGTGCTCAGTTTGTAACTTCTGTAGTAAAAGAAGTTGGTAATGCTGTTCATACTGTAATCGGTCAGTACCTGGAAGACGGAACGCTTCCATTCGGTGAATATGAGATTCTTGGATTAGCTGAAGGTGCTGTAGGTCTCGTAGAAGGCGACGTTTTAGCAGGTGCTTTATCTGAAGAAGGAAAGGCAGCTCTGGAAGAAGCTAAAGCTGGTATTGCAGATGGTTCTGTAGAAGTTCTCAGTGCACTTGGCAAGACTCAGGATGAAATCAAAGCATTTATCAACGATAACTGCCAGTAGTCAAAAGCAGCAGAAGATGATATAAACTATTAACTATTAAAAAAGAACGGTTGTTTTGAAGTGGTTAGATCAAAACAATCGTTCTTTTTTGATTCCGAATTAATTGGATTCTAAAAGAGACAGGATACACTTTTTCATAGCTTCATAGCTCTCAGGGCTGATGTCGTGCTCCATTTTACAGGCATCGATAGCGGCGATTTCAGGGTCTACACCCAGATATACCAGCCAGTCTGTCAAAAGTCTGTGACATTCATATACTTTTTCCGCAATTTCTTTTCCGGTTTCGGTCAAATGGATATACCCTTCTTTTGATACAGAAATATAATTTCGGTTTTTGAGATTTTTCATTGCAACGCTCACACTCGGTTTTGAATAATTGAGTTCGTTGGCAATGTCTATGGAGCGCACAGAAGATAGTTTCTGATTCAGAATTAAAATAGTTTCTAAATAATCTTCCAGTGATTCTTCGGATTTGTGCTGGATGTAACTCATAAATCTTTCCCCTAACTTGATAATAATTAAACATATCTTAACATTTACAAGGTGGGATTTCAAGAACAGATTTCGCTGGTGGTATTTTTAATGGACAGCTGATTCCTTATACTGTGACCAACAAAGGTGAACGGCAAAAGGAGGATGGGCAATGAAAGGATACAATACAGACAATGGCTATATGGGATATGTGGATGGAGGCTATCGGCTCTTTGCATCGGAAGCGGATTATATAGAATGGATGGAAGAGTAATTGTACGATATTTTTCCCATCTGTGATATAATGAGCGCAAGCGAGCAGGAGCAAGCTGTGCTTGTTCAGAGCGAGCGGCGAATGGGGATCACGATAGATTGCGAAGCAATCGTATAGCACGAGAGTGCGAATCGTGATATAATGAGCGCAAGCGAGCAGGAGCAAGCTGTGCTTGTTCAGAGCGAGCGGCGAATGGGGATCACGATAGATTGCGAAGCAATCGTATAGCACGACAGTGTGAATCGTGATATACTTGACATAATACATAAACGATGTTGGAATCGGAGGAACGTATTATGTCAAAGGGAGCGAATCAAAAATTTAAGTTATATCGTCTTGCACAGATCATGCTTAAAAGAACGGATGAGGAACATTATATTACCATGCCGGAAATTATAGCGGCGCTTGGAGAATATGAAATCACGGCGGATCGCAAAAGTATTTATAACGACCTGCGTGATCTTGAAGTACTGGGGATTGAAGTGGAAGGAGAACCTATTGGAAATCGATATCACTATCATGTGATAAGTCGTCCATTTGAATTACCGGAATTGAAACTTCTGGTAGATGCAATTCAGTCTTCCAAATTTATCACGGAACGGAAAACCAATGCGTTGATCAGAAAACTGGAACAGTTGGTCAGCAGACATGAAGCGATAAAATTGCAGCGTCAGGTGTATGTCTCTGAAAGGATTAAGACAATGAATGAGAGTATTTATTATACGGTGGATTCCATTCATAATGCTATTTCAGAGAACAGAAAAATCAAGTTTCAATATTTTCAGTGGAATGTGAAAAAAGAAATGGAGCTGCGCCATAATGGGGTTTGGTATCATATCAGCCCATGGGGACTTTCCTGGGATAATGAAAATTATTATCTCGTAGGGTATGATTCCGATGCCGGACAGATTAAGCATTATCGTGTTGACAAAATGCTGCATATTCAGATGTCGGATGAACAAAGAGAGGGCAAAGAACATTTTAAACGACTGGATATGGCAGATTACACGAAGAAAAGTTTTGGTATGTTTGGCGGTAAGGAACAACAAGTAAAATTATTGGTAGATAATAGTCTGGCGGGTGTGATCATAGATCGGTTCGGAAAGAATGTTATGTTGATACCGGCGGACGAAGAACATTTTACAGTGAATGTACGTGTGCATGTCAGTAAACAGTTTCTGGGATGGATATTTTCTTTGGGAGAACAAGTAAAGATTGTGTCACCGGATGAAGTGGTGGAGCAGATGAAGAAAGAAATCGAGCGATTAGTCAGACAATACAGAAAATCTTGAATTTGTTTATATTTAATAGTATAATTTTTAACATAGAATGTTTTAGAAAATAATAAATTACATGAGCAGTGAGGAGGGTTTTGATATGATTTCATGGAATAATTTAGACACGCTGGCTTCGTACAAAGAACTTGCAGATGTGGAACGTGTTAATCTTGCAGAAGCAATGACTGGAAAAAATGGTGCACAGCGTGTGAAGAATTACAGTGTGCCGATGAAAGCAGGTCTTACATATAATTATGGCGCAAAACAGGTGGATGATAAGGTACTGGCAGTGCTTGCAAAATTGGCAGAAGAGGCACAGCTTGCAGAGAAATATGAAGCACTTTACAATGGGGAAATGATCAATACCGGAGAAAAGCGTCTTGTACTGCATCAGCTTACTCGTGGACAGCTGGGAAAAGATGTGATTGCCGATGGTGTGAACAAACGTGAATTCTATGTAAATGAACAGAAGAAGATTGCTGAATTTGCGAATAAAGTTCATGCCGGAGAAATTACAAACGCAGCAGGTGAAAAATTTACAACTGTAGTTCAGATCGGCATCGGTGGAAGTGATCTTGGTCCGCGCGCTATGTATCTTGCACTTGAAAACTGGGCGAAAGTTAATGATACATTAAAGATGAAAGCAGCATTTATCAGCAATGTAGATCCGGATGATGCGGCTGGTGTTCTGTGCAATATTGATGTCGCACATTCTATTTTCGTACTTGTATCAAAATCAGGTACAACACTTGAAACATTAACGAACGAATCTTTTGTAAAAGATGCTCTGATAAAAGCTGGATTAAATCCATCAAAGCATATGATTGCTGTTACAAGTGAGACATCTCCACTGGCAAAGAGTGAAGATTATCTTGCAGCATTTTTCATGGATGATTATATTGGCGGACGCTATTCTTCTACTTCAGGAGTGGGCGGGGCTGTATTGTCTCTTGCTTTTGGACCGGAAGTATTCGAGAGATTTCTGGCTGGGGCGGCAGAGGAAGATGCACTTGCAAAGAATAAAGATTTATTAAAGAATCCGGCTATGCTGGACGCGCTGATCGGTGTTTATGAACGCAATATACTTGGATATATGAATACAGCAGTTCTTCCATATTCACAGGCACTGAGCCGCTTCCCGGCACATCTTCAGCAGCTTGACATGGAATCTAACGGTAAATCGGTGAACCGTTTTGGAGAACCTGTAAATTATGCGACCGGTCCGGTAATCTTTGGAGAACCGGGAACGAATGGACAGCACTCTTTCTATCAGTTACTGCACCAGGGAACAGATATTGTGCCACTTCAGTTTGTAGGATTTAAGAACAGCCAGATGGCAAATGATGTGGTAATTCAGGAAAGTACAAGTCAGCAGAAACTCTGTGCAAATGTGGCAGCTCAGATTGTGGCATTTGCCTGTGGAAAAGCGGATGAGAACCGCAATAAAAACTTTGAGGGTGGACGTCCATCAAGCATTATTATCGGAGAACAATTGACTCCGGAAGCACTTGGAGCACTTCTTTCTCATTTTGAGAATAAAGTCATGTTCCAGGGATTCGCATGGAATCTTAACAGCTTTGATCAGGAAGGTGTACAGTTGGGTAAGGTATTGGCTAAGAAGGTACTTGCGCATGAAACAGACGGAGCACTGAAGGTGTACAGTGATTTATTAAATATCTAAGAAAGAGAAGGCAAAATGGGCGATGTGAGAGCATCGTCCATTTTTTACTGGATTCTGCGAATGAGGTGTATTATAATTTGAATAAACAAGCATTACACAGACTGGAGAAAATAAATGGAAGAGTTATATCAGTTAATAGAACAGAAAATTAAAAGTGCAGGATATTCTGGTGAAATTGACGGATGTGAATTTTATGATGATATCAGCAATGAAGCGGATGATCAAGATAACGGAACTTATGTGTTTATTGTAAAGAAGAGTGAAACCTTATCATACAAAGGATGTATGACGATCATGGATGATCAGTTTGACCTTCATTATGTGGACATTCACGATGGCGATAAGACATATCATGTTGATTTCGATGCATAAGAAAAATAGTGGAAAGAGGGATACAGATGGCTAAATTTGAAAAAGTTACAGAGTATATCAATAATATTAAAATTAAGAGAACGCTTTTCGGAGGCTATGACCGCGAAGATGTCTATATGAGAATGAATGAGATTGTTGATATTTTCAAGGAATATATAAAAGATGAAAAGGATGAACAGGAAGCGCAGCGAAAAGTAATTGAAGATGAACTCAAGGAACAGAAGCGCAGAGTAATGACATATCAGATACAGTTGGATCATTCGCAGAAGCAGGTCGATGAATTGAATGAAAAAATCAACGTACTTGCTGCTCAAAAAATGAATGCCGAAAATGAAAAAGAAAAAATGAAGGAAGTATATAAAGGGTATTGTTCCAATGTTCTGCAGCAGTATTCGGATTCCCTGCATACACTTTCCAGTGAGTTTGCAGCTGCGCTGGATAATATTGCAAAAATGCAGCAGAGTATTGACGAGATGGAGAAATGGGATAGCCTTGAAATGCATGTGGAAGTGATGGAGGAGAAAGAACCGTTTGCACTTCCGGATGATGGAAGTGAAAATGAAGAATAGAAGAAAAAAAGGCAGTATTTGCATAAGTGTAGGCCTTGTGCTGATTATAGCGGCATTTGTACTTGCGGGATACAATCTCTGGGATGAGGCGAGGGCAGGAAAAGAATCTTTGGAAATTGTAGAGGACCTTATAGAAGAAATACCAAAGTCACAAGAAAAAATGACGGATCGTGCACTGTATGAAGAGTATCCGGAGATGGAGATGCCGACCGTTTTGATAGATGGCGACCGCTATGTGGGGGTTTTGGAGATCCCGGTGCTGGATATGGAATTGCCAATTATGGAAAGTTGGAGTTATGCAAATTTAAAGAAAGCTCCATGCAGATATGATGGGTCTGTGTACAGTAAAGATATGGTTATAGCAGGCCATAATTATAGAAGTCATTTTGGCGCATTGAAAAAACTGACACAGAGAGATGAAGTATTTTTTATAGATGTTGATGGAAATGAGTTCATCTACGAAGTGGCGGAAGTGGAAGTTCTGGCGGGAACTGCGGTGGAAGAGATGAAAAGCGGTGAATGGGATTTGACACTTTTTACCTGTACCTACGATGGACGGAGCAGGACTACTGTGAGATTGATAATGAAGGACTAAAAATCGCTTGCGAATAGTGCACAAATTAACTATACTATAAAGTAGAAGATTCGTGAAAATCTAATAAATTTAAGGATGGTGTGTGTCATATGTATATGGATGATTACAAACGTTGGACAGACGTTGTACTGGAAGATGCAGCGCTTACAAAAGAATTAGAAGAAATTGCAGGAAACGAAGAAGAAATCAAGGAACGTTTTGCAATTTCATTAAAATTTGGTACAGCAGGTTTACGAGGAGTGTTAGGTGCAGGTTCTAACAGAATGAATATTTATGTAGTTCGTCAGGCTACACAGGGACTGGCAAACTGGGTGAAGACACAGGGTGGTAATCAGTTGGTGGCAATCAGCTATGACAGTCGTATTAACAGTGACGTGTTTGCAAAAGAATCGGCAAAGGTACTTGCTGCAAATGGAATCAAAGTTCGTATTTATGATGCGCTTATGCCGGTACCGGCGCTCAGCTTTGCGACTCGTTATTATAAAGCAAATGCGGGAATCATGATCACTGCATCGCATAACCCGGCAAAATATAATGGATACAAAGCATACGGACCGGATGGATGCCAGATGACAGATGAGGCTGCAAATGTTGTATACGCGGAAATTCAGAAGACGGATGTTCTGACAGGTGCTAAGGTCATGAGCTTTGAGGAAGGTCTGGAAGCCGGACTTATCGAATATGTAGGAGAAGACTGTAAGGAAGCTCTTTACCAGGCAATTGAGGAGAGAAGTGTTCGTCCGGGAATCTGTAAGACAGCAGGGCTTAAACTGGTGTATTCTCCGTTAAATGGTTCAGGACTGGTTCCGGTTATGAGAGTCCTTTCTGATATCGGAATTGATGATGTGACGATTGTTCCGGAACAGCAATATCCGGATGGAAATTTCCCGACATGTCCATATCCAAATCCTGAAATATTCGAAGCATTACGTCTTGGCCTTGAACTGGCAGAAAAGGAAGGCGCTGATTTGATGTTGGCAACAGACCCGGATGCTGACCGTGTCGGTATTGCAATGAAGTGTCCGGACGGTACATATGAATTAGTGTCTGGAAATGAAATGGGGGCACTCCTGCTTGATTATATTTGTGCAGGACGCATGGAAAAAGGAACGATGCCGGAACGTCCGGTTGCAGTGAAATCAATTGTGTCAACTCCACTTGCAGATGCAATTGCTGCACATTATGGAGTGGAACTTCGCAATGTGCTCACGGGATTCAAATGGATCGGCGATCAGATTGCACAGTTGGAAACAGCCGGTGAAGTAGATAGATTTATTTTCGGGTTTGAAGAGAGCTATGGTTACCTTGCAGGATCATATGTGCGTGATAAAGATGCAGTTATTGGATCTATGCTTATTTGTGAAATGGCAGCATATTATCGCAGTATTGGTTCTTCTATCAAACAGCGTCTGGAAGAACTTTACGCAGAATATGGTCGTTATCTTAATAAAGTGGACAGTTATGAATTCCCTGGACTTTCAGGCATGGATAAGATGGCAGGCATTATGGATGGACTTCGTCAGAATCCACCGACAGAATTTGCAGGATATAAAGTAGTAAAAGCAGTTGATTATAAGAATACAGAAGAGACAGGACTTCCAGTGGCGAATATTCTTATCTACACTTTAGAAGGAGGAGCAACGGTTATCGTTCGTCCTTCAGGAACAGAACCTAAAATTAAAACATACTTTACAACACTTGGCAAGGATCTGGCAGAAGCGCAGGCTCAGAAAGATAAGCTTGCAGAAGCTTTAAAACCAATCTTATTATAAAAAGTGACAGCAAATGAAGAGATTATTGGCGATGTGCCTTGGGATTGCCTTATCGGTATCTCTGGTCGGATGTAAGACAACTCAGTCTGAGGACTTGATGATCGATATTAAGAAAAAGGAGATTGCGGGTGCCGAGGCTACAGAAAATGAAAATGGAGCAGTTACGGATTTTGCAGTTCGACTGTTTCAGAAGAGTATAGAGACGGAGAAAAATACACTTATTTCTCCGTTGTCGGTACTTGTGGCACTTTCTATGACTGCAAATGGAGCAGATGAGGAAACCTTATCTCAAATGGAAGATGTACTTGTGATGCCGGTCGAGGTTCTTAACACGTATATACATACTTATATAGAAAAGATATCAGAAGGATATAATGGAGTTCTATCACTTGCCGATTCTATCTGGTTTACAGATGATGAAAAATTTCGTGTAAATGAGGAGTTCCTTCAGTTAAATGCAGATTACTACGGCGCGGATATCTATAAAACGTCGTTCAATAACGAGACATGTAAGGATATCAATCATTGGGTAGAAGAAAAGACGGACGGAATGATTGAAGAGATTCTGGATGACGTTCCGGCGGAAGTAGTTATGTATTTGGTGAATGCACTTGCTTTTGATGCCGAGTGGCAGAATGTGTATGAGAAAGCACAGATTCAGAAAGAAGTTTTCACAACAGAAAGTGGGCAGGAACAAGAGGCAGAATTGATGTATTCTTCTGAAAATCAATATTTGGAAGATGAAAATGCAAAAGGGTTTGTAAAATTCTATGCAGGAGGTCGGTATGCGTTTGCGGCGTTGCTTCCGAATGAAGAAATTTCTGTAGAAGAATATGTGCGTTCATTGACTGGACAGCAGGTTCAGACACTTTTCTCAAATGTGGAAGACACTGAAGTCCATGCTGCGATTCCTAAATTTGAAACGGAATATGAGACAGAAATGTCAGAAGTTCTGAAAGAAATGGGAATGGTGAATGCATTTGACGCGGATCTTGCAGATTTTACAAAATTAGGGACATATGAAGATAGAAATATCTATATCGGTCGCATTATTCATAAGACATTTATTTCGGTTGCCGAAAAAGGAACAAAGGCAGGCGCAGCGACGGTAGTAGGAATGGAAACAATGAGTGCAATGCCGTCGGAAGAACCAAAACAAGTGATTCTGAATCGACCATTTGTGTATATGCTGATTGATTGTGAACAGCAGATTCCATTCTTCATGGGAACTGTAATGAGTGTAAAGTAAAGAATGTGAGCAAAACACAGGGGCGGGTTGTCCCGCTCCTTATTTACGCGAAGGCACAAGGCGAGCGGAAATGCCTGCATTTCCATTCGCCGCCGCACGCGAACGAGTGAAACTTGCAAAGAGTGTTTCAACTCGTTATCTTTTTCAGTTCTATGGTATATGTGTTAAATGGCGCCGCTTTTCCACCATCAGTCAGGGTTTCTCCGGTCAGGCTATTGAAGTTGCCGTCTCCGAAAGTGAGTTCTTTTTGGTAGACACCTTCTGCGATTACAGTCCCTGTGGGAACGGAATTGTCATAAGCGACTTTTACGGTAATTCTTCCATAGGAATTGTATGCGGTGCCAAGTTCGCCGTCGTGAATCTGACGGGCCTTGGCATCTTCTGGACAGATACGCAGTGTCAAAGGTCCGCGCTTTTCTATCAACTGTGGTCGGTAGGAAAAGTTTGAATTCAAAGTCCAGGGACTGTGCACCATGACAAGCCGAAGCGGATAGTTCTGATCGTTTAATGGAACATAATCATCAATCATCGGCTGGAGATGAAGTTTATTGTCTTCTGTATGAAAATCCATTACGTCCGGCTGGTCTAACAGAACCGGTTTTCCGTCTCTCAAATCTTTGATCTGTGATTCTGAAATGGAAGTGAAAAAGAAATCTTCGGCCTTAAGATTTTCCAATCTCTCAAGAATAAAATCTTTTGCGGAAATCTGGAAAAACGGATCTTTAAATCCCATCTCTTTTGCCAGAATCTGGAAGGTATCCCAGTTTGACTTACATTCGCCCGGAGGTTCGATGATTTTCCATCCTACCTGAATGTGATAGTGTCCGTAACTGGAAAAGAAATCGTCCTGTTCTACGGAAAATGTTGCAGGAAGGACTATGTCGGCATAAAGTGCGGTATCTGTCAAAAAGCGGTCATGAACCACGGTAAACAGATCTTTACGTGCAAGGCCTTTTCGTATATTCTGTTGTCCCTGTGTCATAACTGCCGGATTGGAGTGGTAGACATACAGACTGTAAATGGGCTGTGCTTCGTCAGTTAGAGCCATTCCCAACTGGTTCATATTTACAGTGCGAGCGGAAGGCTGTTTCCATTCCGGATGTGTAATACGGTCGAGGCAGAAAAATTCTCCGCTGCCCACAGAACCATTCATTCCGCCGCCCTTTGCCCATGCGCCGGTCATCGCCGGAAGGCTGTAGAGTAACTGGAAAGCACCGGAACTGTTAGAATAGCGAGACATTCCGTTGCCGGTAAAAATCATGGATTTTTTTGCGTTCCCATATATCTTTGCCAGAGCGCGAATCTGCTCTGCCGAGATTCCTGTAATCTCTTCTGCACGCTTTGGAGACCAGCTGTGATATACGGATTTCAGAGAATCAAATCCCGTTGTGTATTGATCTACAAAATCATGATCAATGAAACGATTTTGATCCAGTTCATGCATTAGGGCAAGGATCAAAGCTGCGTCTGTGCCTGGTTTTAAAAGAAGCACTTCATCACATAAATCAGCGGAAGAATTCCGATAAACATCAATCATAATAATCTTTGCGCCCCGCGCTTTTGCTTTCTTTATATAAGGAACGGCATGGAGCTGGTTAGATTTCGGGTTCGAACCCCATAATAAAATGACATCTGCGTCGGCAAGAAAAGGAGAATCCCAGTCAATGGCATTTCCCATTGTCCGGATAAATCCAGCGTCTTTTGCGCTGCAGCAGATGGTTCGTTCCAGATTGGCGGCTCCAAGCCGATGAAAGAAGGCATGTCCGCAGTGGCGCTGCAGCATGCCCATTGTGCCGGCATAAGAATATGGAAGAATAGAATCCGCGCTGTGTCTTTCGATAATCTCACGCCATTTTGTACCAATCGTGGAAATTGCCTCTTCCCAGGAAACAGGAACAAAAGAATTCCTGTCTCCTTTTGCACCGACTCTCTTTAACGGCGTAAGAAGTCTTTGAGGATTGTGGATGTCCAGTTCATAATGATTCATCTTGCGGCATAAGAATCCCTGCGTGATGGGATGCTCGGGATCGCCTTTGACGGATAAGGTGGATGTACCGTCTGTTACAGCAACAAATCCGCATGAGTCCGGACAGTCATAAGGACAAACCCCACGTCTCTTATATGTTTTCATAACTTACCACTCAAAATTCTGAAGCCATTGATTTGCTTTTTCACAAACCGTTTTCAAACAATTTTCATCAAATGGACTTTCCAGACCTGCCTTGGTGAGAAGTTCTGTAAATACGTCGCTTCCGCCCAGCTTTGTATAGTTCATATATGTTTCCCATGCTTTTTCTTTGTTTTCCTGAATCAGTGCCCAGAACTGAAGAGAAATAGTCTGTGCAAGGCAGTAATCAATATAATAGAATGGACTGCTGTAAATGTGGTGCTGTCTCTGCCATCCTTCTCCTTCACTGTAGAAAGGAATGTCACCGTCCAGCTTCATCCAAGGCATATAGATGCCAAGAAGTTCTTTCCAGACACCATGACGCTGGGCCGGGGTCATTTCCGGTTTTTCATATACGATATGCTGGAAGTGGTCTACCATTGTTCCATAAGGAATAAAGGTAAGCGCTCCGGATAAATGGCTGTATAAGAATTTCTTTGTGTCTGGTCCGAAGAAGTTCTCGGCCCATGGTTCTGCAAAAAATTCCATAGACATAGAATGAACTTCACAGCCCTCCAGTGTAGGCCACACGGTGGATGCCGGAACTCTTTTTCTGTTAATATAACATGCAAATGCATGTCCTGCTTCGTGTGTAATGACTTCTACGTCACCCTTTGTGCCGTTAAAGTTGGCAAAAATGAATGGAACTTCGTAGTCCATCAGGCCTTCACAGTAACCGCCGCTGGCTTTTCCCTCGGTAGAAAGAACATCCATCAACTCCTGATCAAGCATTGTGTGGAAGAATTCACTCGTTTCCGGAGAAAGCTCATCGTAAAATTTCTTTCCGGCAGCAAGAATATCATCAGAAGTCCCCATTGGCTTTGGATTTCCATCGCGGAATTCCAGTATATTGTCAGCGAAACTCATTGGATATTCCTTGCCGAGGCGCTCTGCCTGTGCGATATAAATTTTATTTGCAACCGGAACCAGATATTTTACAACTGCGTTACGGAATTTTTCTACATCACTTTTTGTGTAGCAGTTTCTTCCCATACGATAGTAACCAAGTTCTGTGTAACCGTCATAGCCAAGTGCGCGGCCCATTTTATCGCGGAGATGAACGAGCTTATCGTAAATGTCATCCAATTTATCCTGATGTTCTTTGTACCAGTTCCCTTCTGCTTTCCAGGCTGCGAGTCTTCGCTCGTCATCAAGGTCATTCTTTAATGGAGTGAGCTGGCTGAGGGTATAAAGCTTTCCTTCAAAAGGAATCTGCGCAGAAGCAAGGAGCTTTTCATATTCACAGGTAAGATCGCTTTCGATTGCGAGATCGTCCATAATTTCCGGTGCAAATGTCTTGAGCTCGATTTCCGCATTTAAGAAAGCAACGGATCCAAATTCTTTTTCAAATTCAGAACGAAAAGTTGATTCAAGTAAAGTTTCGATCCATTTCTGGTTGTATTCTGCAATTTGAGGATTTGCTGAATTCCAGAATTTTACTTCTTCATCATAGAAGGTGTCGCGAGTATCGATTGTGTGTCGAATAGAAGCGAGTGCGGCCTGTGTATTCACATGGCGGTCGAACTGATCTTTTTCTAAGAAGACAGCTTTGGCAGTGTCATAGTCAGGCGCAGAAGCCAGACGTTCTGTGAAGCAAGAGAGCTGTGATTTCAAGGAGTCCAGATCTGGACGCTTATAAGGCATTTCTGAAAATTTCATAGTAGTAAGTTCCTCCTGATGTTTATTTCTAGAGCCAGTATAGACGATTTGAAATGATTTCGCAAGGAGAGAAAAAGAGACTTGATGTTTTTTAATCAATGGTTTTACATATTAAAACTTTAAAAAACATCATTGTTTTTGATGAAAAATTATTGTAGTATACGGGCATAACATTTTTGTCAGGAGGAAAATAAAATGAAAAAGTTTTTAAGCATGTCATTAGTAATTGCAATGTTAGCAATGACATTGGCAGGATGTGGCGGTGGAGCCAAAGAAGAAAAAGGTGGAGCAGACACTCTTAAGATCGGTGGTATGGGACCGATTACAGGTGGAGCTGCTTATTATGGTACAGAGGTAAAACAGGGTGCACAGATCGCGATTGATGAAATCAACGAAGCTGGTGGAATCAATGGAATAAAAATAGAATTTAACTTCCAGGATGACGAAGCAGACGCTGAAAAAGCTGTCAATGCTTACAATACATTAAAAGACTGGGGAGCTCAGATGATCGTAGGAGCGACTACTTCAGACGCAACTATTTCACTTGCAGCCGAAACTGCAAATGACAATGTATTCCAGATCACACCATCCGGTTCATCTGTTGATTGTGTAACAAATGCAAATGCATTCCAGATTTGCTTCTCCGATCCAAACCAGGGTATTGCGTCAGCACAGTACATTGCAGAAAATCAGCTTGCAACAAAAGTAGCTGTTATTTATGACAGTTCAAGTTCATATTCTTCAGGTATTTATGAAAACTTCGTAAAAGAAGCAAAGCAGGAAGGAATCGAAGTTGTAGCTACAGGTTCATTTACAGCAGACAATAATACAGACTTCAGCGTACAGTTACAGGATGCAAAAAATAACGGTGCAGAATTAGTATTTTTACCAGTTTACTATCAGCAGGCTTGTATTATTTTAAAACAGGCAGCAGATATGCAGTATGCGCCAACATTCTTCGGATGTGATGGTTTAGATGGTATTCTTGGAGTTGACGGATTTGACACAGCATTGGCAGAAGGCGTTATGTTATTGACACCATTCGCAGCAGATGATATGGCACAGGCAACACAGGAATTCGTGGCAAAATATGAAGATGCTTACAATGCAACACCTAGCCAGTTCGCAGCAGATGCATATGATGCAGTATATGTAGTGAAAGCAGTAGCAGAAGCAGCAGAAATTACAGCTGATATGTCAGCATCAGATATTTGTGATGCATTAGTAGAACAGATGAAAACAATTGAAGTAGAAGGTATTACATCTGTAGAAGGTGTACCAATGAAGTGGGATGAAAACGGTATGGTTGACAAAGCTCCAAAAGCAGTTATCATCACAGACGGTACATATAAAGCAATGTAATCACAACAATCTAAGAATTTTTTTGGGGGTTGTCACAGACAACTCCCATTTTGTATAGGCGACGAGCCAAAGTTTTAAGCTTGCTTAAGACCTTGGCGACCGCATACAATCCCGGAACGTGCCTTTTGGCACTTCCGGTGATTCGATAAGTGGCAAATAAGTAACAGTTCAGCCATTTCTTTTGAAGCGCATGGATGAACTGTTACAAAAAATTATGACTTGCTAAGAACTATAAAACGTTATAAGATGCTATATATGAGAATGAGAAAATATGAGGAAAAGGAAGAGGTGTTAGAATGGGATTTCTATCTTATTTAATTAGTGGAATCAGTCTTGGAAGCGTATATGCAATCATTGCTTTGGGATATACCATGGTTTATGGAATTGCGAAAATGCTGAATTTTGCACACGGAGATGTTATCATGATCGGAAGTTATGTCGTATTTACTTCCACAATGATGTTGGGACTTCCGGTGCCGGTCGGAATTTTAGCTTCTATTGTAATATGTACGGTTTTGGGGGTATTAATTGAAGGAATTGCATATCGCCCATTGCGAGGAACATCGTCACTTGCAGTTCTTATTACTGCAATAGGTGTCAGTTATTTTCTGCAAAATGCAGTGCAGCTTGTGTATGGTGCAAATGCAAAGTCTTTTAAATCTGTAGTGCCGCTCAAGGGAGTGTCATTGGCGGGTGGAGCGCTGATTATTTCCGGTGAGACAATCGTCACGATTGCTTCCTGCATTATTATTATGGTAGGGTTGCAGATGTTTGTACATAAAACAAAAGCAGGGCATGCAATGCTGGCAGTTTCGGAAGACCGTCAGGCGGCACAGCTTATGGGAATTAATGTAAATAGAACCATTTCTCTTACATTTGCGATTGGTTCAGGACTTGCGGCAATAGCAGGTATGCTTCTTTGCTCGGCCTATCCGAATCTTACACCGACAACAGGAGCCATGCCTGGTATTAAGGCATTTACTGCGGCGGTGTTTGGTGGAATTGGTTCCATTCCGGGAGCCATGATTGGCGGAATCTTGCTTGGAATTATAGAGATTCTGGGAAAAGCTTACATTTCTACACAGCTTGCAGATGCAATCGTATTTTCGGTTCTGATTATTGTATTGCTGGTAAAACCTACCGGAATTCTTGGCAAGAAGATCAATGAGAAAGTGTAGGTGAGCAAGATGAAATTTATGAAAAACATGAACAAAACAACAAGGCAGAATATGATAACTTATGCAATGGTCATTCTTGCGTATATCATTTTTCAGACACTTTCTGTGACAGGGAATTTATCCAGCCTTATGCAGGGGCTTTTAGTGCCGCTTTGTACTTATTCTATTTTGGCGGTTTCATTGAATCTTACTGTAGGAGTTCTTGGAGAGTTGAGTCTGGGACATGCGGGATTCATGTGTATCGGAGCTTTCTCCAGTGCGTTTTTTACTGCTTGTACGAAAGATATCATTACGAATGATTTGCTTCGTTTTATGATTGCATTTCTGATTGCAGCAGTGTGTGCCGGAATTTTTGGAATTCTGATTGGAATTCCGGTTTTGAGATTACAGGGAGATTATCTGGCCATCGTGACATTGGCATTTGGGGAAATTATTAAGAACATTATTAATGCCATGTATGTTGGTCTGGATGAAAATGGATTTCATTTTTCTCTGAAGGACAGTATGTCTTTGAATATGACAGAGAATGGGCGGATCATCATTAAAGGAGCACAGGGAATTACTGGAACGGCAAGACAATCCAATTTTACGATAGGGATTATTTTATTGCTTCTCACTCTGGTGATTGTGTTGAATTTGATGAATTCCCGTTCAGGACGCGCAATCATGTCGATTCGTGACAATCGTATCGCGGCAGAATCTGTGGGGATTGATATTACGAAATACAAAATTATGGCATTTGCGATTTCTGCATCACTTGCCGGTTTGGCAGGCTGTTTATATGCACACAATTTGTCATCACTTACTGCACTTCCGAAGAATTTTGGATATAACATGTCCATTATGATTCTGGTATACGTTGTCCTTGGTGGAATGGCAAATATGAGAGGATCTGTGATTGCTGCGGTTGTGCTTACGATGATCCCGGAACTTTTGCGTGAGATTGGTGAATATCGTATGCTTATTTATGCAGTGATTATGATTGTTATGATGATTTTCAACTGGAGTCCGAAGGTGAAAACATGGCGTGAGGCACACTCTCTGAAGGATGTCTTTCACAAAAGAAATGTGAAGGAGGCAAAATAAGATGGCATTATTAGAAGTTAAAAATTTAGGCATTTCTTTCGGTGGACTTCGTGCCGTAAATGAATTTTGCATAAAAATCGAAAAAGGTCAGCTTTATGGACTGATTGGGCCAAATGGTGCCGGCAAAACGACAATTTTTAATATGTTGACAGGTGTATATAAGCCAACAGACGGTATTATTACATTGGACGGACAAAACATAACGGGAAAGAAAACTATTGAAATTAATAAAGCGGGGATTGCCCGTACATTTCAGAATATTCGTCTGTTCAAAGATTTGACGGTACTGGACAATGTAAAGGTTGGTTTACATAACAATTATAAATATTCGACTGTGGAGGGAATTTTGCGTCTTCCTGCTTATCGCAGAACGGAAAAGGTTATGAACGAAAGGGCGATGGAGCTTCTGGAGGTATTCGGAATCGCAGAAGAAGCAGAACAGCTTGCAGCGAATCTTCCTTATGGTAAACAGCGTAAGCTGGAAATTGCCAGAGCGCTTGCGACTGATCCGAAGCTGCTGCTTCTCGATGAACCTGCAGCAGGCATGAATCCCAATGAAACTTTGGAATTGATGGAAACGATTCGTTTCGTAAGAGATAACTTTGATATGACTATTTTACTGATCGAACATGATATGAAGCTTGTGTCTGGAATCTGTGAAGAACTTACAGTTCTGAACTTTGGACAGGTGCTCGCTCAGGGAGAGACAAGTGAGGTGCTGAATAATCCAGAAGTAATCAAAGCATATCTTGGAGAGTAGGAGGAAAAAATCATGGCAATGCTTGAAATTAAAGATCTGGAAGTGTATTACGGAATGATTCAGGCCATCAAAGGGATTTCTTTCGATGTAAATCAAGGAGAAGTTATTGCGCTGATCGGTGCAAATGGTGCTGGAAAAACAACTACACTTCAGACGATCACAGGGATGATCCCGGCGAAAAGAGGAAAAATTATATTTAATGGTGTAGATATCACAAAGATTCCCGGACATAAGATCGTTCCAATGGGAATGGCACATGTGCCGGAGGGAAGACGTGTGTTTGCGCAACTTACGGTTTTAGATAATTTGAAATTGGGTGCTTATACAAGAAAGGATGCAAAAGAAATCCAGGAAACCCTTGCAATGGTATATAAACATTTTCCGCGTCTGGAAGAACGTAAAAATCAGCTTGCAGGAACACTTAGTGGCGGTGAGCAGCAGATGCTTGCGATGGGACGTGCGCTGATGTCAAAACCAAGTATCATTTTAATGGATGAACCATCTATGGGATTATCGCCAATTTTTGTTTCGGAAATTTTTGAGATTATCAAAGAGATTTCTGAGAGCGGAACAACTGTGCTTCTTGTAGAGCAGAATGCGAAAAAGGCGCTTGCGATTGCTGATCGTGCATATGTATTAGAAACGGGAAAAATTGTTCTTTCCGGAGATGCAAAAGAGCTTATGAATGATGAACCAATTAAGAAAGCATATTTGGGAGAGTAGGTGTTCAGGATGAAAAAGAAAATTATTACGATTGCCCGTAGTTATGGTAGCGGGGGAAGAACCTTGGGAATTAAACTTGCGAAAGAACTTGGAATTCCATATTATGACAGAAGTGTGCTCCGTATTGCTTCTGATCTGAGCGGGATTAATGAAGCACTGTTTAATGAAGCAGATGAAAAAGTGACTGGAAAATGGTTTTTTAAAGGATCCAGACCATACAAAGGAGAGCTGCTTCCGCCAGGTCATCCTGATTATACATCAAGAGACAATCTGTTCAATATTGAAGCGGATACCATTAAGAAACTTGCAGAGCAGGGACCATGTATTTTTATAGGAAGATGTGCTGATTATGTTCTGCAGGAAAGAGAAGATGTGATGAGACTCTTCTTCTACGCACCGATGGAAAACTGTATTGCGAGAGCTAAAGAAGTGCACGGTGAGGAAGAACCTGAGTTGATCAAGAAAATCAATCGTATTGATAAATATCGTGCGGAGTATTATAAATACTATACTGGTCATGAATGGAACGACAGCAGAAATTATGATTTCTGCCTGAACACAGCGGCAATGAGTTACGAAAAACTGATTGAAGTTGTGAAAGAATATATTAAGATTCAAAATGATGGAGAGCTCCTCGGATAAAATAAGAAAAGTGTGTAGAATGACTTCCCGCGGCAGAAGCCGCGGGAAATTTTGTGTGAAAGAGATGGTGTGTTGTTGTAGATTTTGTGGTGGCGCCGGGAAGAGGAGAAGATTCTCTGTGGAGAGAGAAAGCCCCGGCGTCAGGTAGAAAAAGAGTAGGCGAGGCACCGGGAAGAGGAGAAGATTCTCTGTGGAGAGAGAAGTACCCGGCGCCAGATAGAAAAAGAGTTGACAAGGCGCCGGGAAGAGGAGAAGATTCTCTGTGGAGAGAGAAGTACCCGGCGCCAGATAGAAAAAGAGTTGACAAGGCGCCGGGAAGAGGAGAAGATTCTCTGTGGAGAGAGAAAGCCCCGGCGCCAGATAGAAAAAGAGTTGACAAAGCGCCGGGGAGAGTAGAAGATTCTCTGTGGAGAGAGAAAGCTCCGGCGTCAGATAGAAAAAGAGTTGACAAGGCGCCGGGGAGAGTAGAAGATTCTCTGTGGAGAGAGAAAGCCCCGGCGCCAGGTAGAAAAAGAGTAGGCGAGGCGCCGAGAAGAGGAGAAGATTCTCTGGGGAGAAAAAGAGAGAAAAGACTTGACTTTATCCGCTTGTTATGCTATTCTAGCATGGCGAATGGAAGTATAGGTCTTTTTTTTATGCCTATTTTTAGACAGCCTCGCAAGCTGTCATGTAACTGAAAATTAGAACATAAAAGCGAGGTGGAAGTTGTGCGTACAAGAATTACATTAGAATGTACAGAATGCAAACATCGTAACTACAACATGACTAAGGATAAAAAAACTCATCCTGAACGCATGGAAACAAAGAAATACTGTAGATTCTGCAAATCACACACATTACACAAAGAAACAAAATAGTCTTTGAAGGGAAGTGAATGTATGGGAGATTCTAAAGAAACCAGCAAAACTCCTTTTTTTAAGGGAGTAAAGGCAGAGTTTAAAAAAATCTTTTGGCCAGACAAAAATACACTTGCCAAACAGACTGTAGCAGTAGTTTCTCTTTCTGTTATTTTAGGCGTTATCATTTCAGTTGTTGATATCATCGTAAAATATGGAATTGATTTATTGGTTAGATAATTACTGATAAATGCTGTAGCAGGAAAGGTGATTTTATGGCAGAAGCAAGATGGTATGTGGTTCATACCTATTCCGGGTATGAAAACAAAGTTAAAGCCAACATTGACAAGACAATTGAGAATCGACATCTTGAAGATGAGATCCTGGAAGTACGGGTTCCGATGCAGGAAGTCATAGAACTTAAGAATGGTGTGCAGAAAGCGGCACAGAAAAAGATGTTTCCGGGATACGTTCTCATTCATATGATCATGAACGATGATACATGGTATGTTGTGAGAAATACAAGAGGTGTGACAGGGTTTGTTGGCCCTGGATCCAAACCAGTTCCGCTTACAGAAGCTGAGATGGCATCTCTTGGAATTCAGAAAGATAATATTGTTGTTGATTTTAAAGAAGGCGACACAGTGACTGTTATTGCCGGAGCATGGGAAGGAACCGTGGGAATGGTTCAGACCGTGAATGCTTCAAAACAGAGTCTTACGATCAATGTGGAATTATTCGGTCGCGAAACACCGGTTGAAATTAGTTTCGCAGAAGTTAAACAAATGTAAGTTTATGCAGAAAGCATAAGAATACGTGGGAGGGAAATCCCCGCAAATACCACAAGGAGGTACTTTAAAATGGCAAAAAAAGTTTCAGGTTATATTAAATTACAGATTCCAGCCGGAAAGGCAACACCAGCTCCACCTGTTGGACCAGCTCTTGGCCAGCATGGAGTTAATATCATGGAATTTACAAAACAGTTCAATGCAAGAACAGCAGATCAGGGTGATTTAATCATTCCTGTAGTTATCACAGTTTACAGCGACAGAAGCTTTAGCTTCGTCACAAAGACACCACCGGCAGCAGTTCTTATTAAGAAAGCATGTAATCTTAAATCTGGTTCCGGTGCACCTAACAAAACAAAAGTTGCTAAGATCACAAAAGCACAGGTAGAAGAAATTGCAAAATTAAAAATGCCTGATTTAAATGCTGCTTCAGTTGAATCAGCTATGAGCATGATCGAAGGTACATGTAGAAGTATGGGTGTAACAGTTGTAGAGTAAGCAGGAAGCTGAAAACAATTGAGTGAAACTGTAAACAAATACGTGGGAGGGAAATCCCGTAATCACCACTAGGAGGTAATTTAAAATGAAAAGAGGAAAAAAATACGTAGAAGCTGCTAAGTTAGTAGACAGAACAGTTCTTTACGATAAAGCAGAAGCAATTGCATTAGTTAAAAAATGTGCAACAGCAAAATTTGATGAAACAATCGAAGCTCATATCAGAACAGGTTGTGATGGACGTCACGCTGATCAGCAGATCCGTGGTGCAGTAGTATTACCACACGGAACAGGTAAAAAAGTTCGTATCCTTGTATTTGCAAAAGATGCTAAAGCAGAAGAAGCTAAAGCAGCAGGTGCAGATTATGTAGGAGGAATGGAACTTATCGAAAAGATCCAGAAAGAAAACTGGTTTGAATTCGACGTTGTAGTTGCTACACCGGATATGATGGGGGTTGTTGGACGTATCGGTCGTGTACTTGGACCAAAAGGCTTAATGCCAAACCCAAAAGCCGGAACTGTAACAATGGACGTAACAAAAGCTGTCAACGATATCAAAGCTGGTAAGATTGAGTACAGATTGGACAAAACAAATATTATCCATGTGCCATTAGGAAAAGCTTCTTTCACAGAAGAACAGTTAGCGGACAACTTCCAGACGCTTATCGATGCAGTTAACAAAGCAAGACCAGCAGCACTTAAAGGTCAGTTCCTTAAGAGTGTAACTCTTACATCAACAATGGGACCTGGAATCAAAATGAATCCAACAAGACTGGTTTAATAAGTAACGGCAAAATATAATGAATGAAGACGAATCTCGTTAAGAGGTTCGTCTTTTTTTGTATAGGCGAGCGGAAATGGCTGCATTTCCGTTCGCCGCCACACACGAATGAGTGAAACTCACAAAGCATGTTTTCTTTCGTTTATCGAAGAATATACGGGTTCTTGTTTCCGTATTCTTAGAATTGTGGTACAATGAAAAAATGGAAAATCTGAATTAAGAGAATGGGAGATGGATATGTTAAAACAGTTTTACCTTTGGAGTGCAGCATTGCTATTAATGTTCGCTTTGTGCGGCTGTCGGGAAAAAGAAAATCCCAACATTTACGACGTCTCTTATGACGGAAAGAACTACACGGTAGATCAGGGGCAGAGAACGATTATCTGTGATGAGGTAGTTTATGGGTTTTGACCCTGGAATCATAAAAGTATTAGAGATAAAATAAATGTATGAAAAGAGGTGTTTTGGAATGTTGTTGATAAAGAATGCGGAAGTATTTGCACCGGAATATATGGGAAAGAAAGATATTCTTGTTTGCAATGAAAAAATAGAATGTATAGAAGATGAAATAAGAGACCTTCCGTTTGAACATGAAGTTTTAGACGGAGCGGATATGATTTTGACACCGGGACTCATTGACCAGCATGTCCATGTGACTGGCGGTGGCGGTGAGGGGAGTTTTCATACACGTACGCCAGAATTACAGTTGTCCGAACTGGTAAATGGCGGAATCACTACCGTGATTGGACTTCTTGGAACGGATGGAATCACGAGAAGTGTGGAAAATCTTTATGCAAAGACAAAAGCATTGCAGGAAGAAGGCGTCACGGCATATATGCTGACCGGCGCGTATGGATATCCGGGACCGACGATCACGGGTGAGCCGGACAAGGATATTGTATTTGTAGATGAAATTCTGGGTGTGAAACTTGCAATTTCGGATCACCGTGCGCCGAATGTGACGGTAGATGAGTTGATTCGGCTGGCAAGTAAGACGAGAGTGGCAGGCATGCTCAGTGGAAAAGCGGGAATTGTAACGTTGCATATGGGAGACGCAAAGGCGGGACTTACTCCGGTGTTTGAGGCACTGGAGAAGACGGAGATACCGGTAAAGATATTTCGACCGACACACGTAAACAGGAATGAATGGCTTTTGGAGGATGCATATCAATTTCTGGAAATGGGAGGATATATTGATTTAACATGTGGAATCAGTCCTGATGCATTTCCGGGGAAATGTATTCTTGAAGCAAAAAGACGCAACTTGCCGATGGATCATATTACGATAAGTTCGGATGGTCATGGAAGCTGGTCGAACTATGCGGAAGATGGTACTCTTTTGGAAATCGGTGTGTCAGGGGTAGACGCGCTGTTAAATGAACTGGTGTATATGGTAAAAGAGCTTGAACTTCCGATTAGTGAAGCGCTTTCTTATATGACAGAAAATGTCGCAAAAGCATTGAATTTGAAAAAGGGTAAACTTGCGTCGGGAATGGATGCAGATATGATTTTGATGACAAAAGACATGGAACTTTCAGCGATGGTTGCACGAGGCAAAGTTATGATGAAAGATAAAAAAATAATTTGTAAAGGAACTTATGAAAAAAATGTTGACATTTCAATAGAGTAATGATATTATTTTATGGTAGCTGCCGAAGACAGTAGGTGCCGGAAGGCATAAGGTTTCAACGCCTACCGAGGGATGCAAGATTCATATGTTTTGAATTTTACCTCTATGTCTTTGCGGATATAGAGGTTTTTTGTATGGGCGACGAGCCAAAGTCTTAAGCTTGCTTAAGAGCTTGGCGACCGCATACAATCCCGGAACGTGCCTTTTGGCACTTCCGGTGATTAAGACCATATCCTTGTGGCAGTATATTTAAAATAATACAAGGAGGTGCACGATTCGTGGCAAAAGTTGAATTAAAACAGCCTGTTGTACAGAGCATTGTAGATGACATCACTGGTGCTTCATCAGTAATGATTGTTAATTACCGTGGAATTACTGTAGAACAGGATACAGAACTTCGTAAACAGTTAAGAGAAGCTGGTATTATTTACAAAGTTTGCAAAAACACAATGATGAAGAGAGCTTTCGAAGGAACAGATTTTGCACAGTTAGATGATGTTCTTGAAGGACCAAATGCAATCGCTATTTCAAAAGACGATGCAACAGCTCCAGCCAGAATTATTTGCAAATTTGCAAAAGATGCAAAAGTTCTCGAAGTAAAAGGTGCAGTAGTTGAAGGAACATTATACGATGAAGCTGGATGCGCAACACTTTCACAGATCCCTTCAAGAGAAGTTTTACTTGGAAAATTACTTGGAAGTATTCAGTCACCTATTACAAATCTTGCTCGTGTTCTTAATCAAATCGCTGAAAAGGACGGAGCTCCTGCAGAAGAAGCTGTAGCTGAATAATCAGCCAGTGGAAGCCGATGGACCAGTTTAGCTGGATCAGACAAAGAAATATATTTTTATTATGGAGGAAAATAAAATGGCAAAATTAACAACAGCAGAATTTATTGAAGCTATCAAAGAATTATCTGTATTAGAATTAAATGAATTAGTTAAAGCATGTGAAGAAGAATTTGGTGTATCTGCAGCAGCAGGTGTAGTAGTTGCAGCAGCAGGTCCTGCAGAAGCAGCAGAAGAAAAGACAGAATTTGATGTTGTATTAACAGCAGCAGGTGCTTCTAAAGTTAAAGTTATCAAAATCGTTCGTGAAGTTACAGGTCTTGGACTTAAAGAAGCTAAAGAAGTTGTTGACAACGCTCCAAAGACAATCAAAGAAGCAGTTTCTAAAGCAGAAGCAGATGAACTTAAAGCTAAACTTGAAGCTGAAGGCGCATCAGTTGAAGTTAAATAATTTCAACCAGATTGATTATTACAGAATGACGAACCGTGTGAGTTTTACTCACACGGTTTTTTGTATAGGAGACGAGCCAAAGACTTAAGCTTGCTTAAGACCCCGGCGACCGCATACAATCCCGGAACGTGTCTTTTGTCACTTCCGGTGATTCTAATGGTTCATCCATGCATTTCAAACAGACAAAGCAGTTTTTATGTTTTTGTGCGTTTGTTAAAAAACTTGTTGACAAGTTAAAGAATTATATGCTATATTTAAAAATGCACTATTGTGGAAAAATATGCCATAAGTGCGCCCTAAAATACAGGCGGAAATAATCCGAAAATTTATTATATAAGGAGTGAAACGTCAATGGAGAAAAACAGAATTCGTCCCGTTACAAACGGAAAAAGCATGCGTATGAGCTATTCCAGACAAAAAGAAGTACTCCAAATGCCTAACTTGATCGAAGTGCAGAAGGATTCCTACCAGTGGTTCCTTGATGAAGGATTAAGAGAAGTGTTTGCAGATATTTCTCCAATTACTGATTACAGTAATCATCTGAGCCTGGAATTGGTTGATTTCACATTATGTGAAGATGAAGTAAAATACTCAATCGAGGAATGCAAAGAACGTGATGCAACATATGCAGCACCTTTGAAAGTAAAAGTAAGACTTCATAACAAAGAAACCGGTGAAATTAATGAGCATGAAATCTTCATGGGAGATTTGCCATTAATGACAAAGACAGGAACATTTGTTATTAATGGAGCGGAACGTGTAATTGTAAGTCAGTTGGTGCGTTCACCAGGTATTTATTATGGAATTGCACATGATAAAATTGGTAAAGAATTATATTCTTGTACGGTAATTCCTAACCGTGGTGCATGGCTTGAATATGAGACTGATTCCAATGACGTTTTCTATGTACGTGTTGACAGAACGAGAAAAGTACCTATTACAGTATTGATTCGTGCACTGGGGATTGGCACAAATGCAGAAATTCTTGAAATGTTCGGTGAAGAACCAAAGATTCTTGCAAGTTTTACCAAAGATACAGCAGAGAGCTATCAGGAAGGTTTGTTAGAACTTTATAAGAAGATTCGTCCGGGTGAACCACTTGCCGTAGACAGTGCAGAAAGCTTGATCACAAGTATGTTCTTTGACTCAAGACGTTATGATCTCGCTAAAGTAGGTCGGTATAAATTTAATAAAAAGCTGCTCCTTAAGAATCGAATCGCAGGAAAGATCCTTGCAGAGGATGTTGTGAGTGTGATTACAGGAGAAGTGATTGCTGAGGCGGGAACAGAAGTGACAAGAGAGCTTGCGGATGCCATCCAGAATGCTGCAGTTCCATATGTATGGATTGCAAGAGAAGAAGGGGAGAGAAATATTAAAGTTCTTTCTAACCTTATGGTCGATCTGGAATCTATTGTAGATGTAAATGCAAAAGAACTTGGCATTACGGAATTAGTATATTATCCGGTACTGGCAGAAATTCTCGAAAGAACAGCAGGAGATATTGAGGAATTAAAAGACGAAGTTCGTAAGAATGTCAGCGGATTGATTCCAAAGCATATTACAAAAGAAGATATTTTTGCTTCTATCAACTATAACATGCATTTAGAATATGGCATGGGAAATGAAGATGATATCGATCATCTTGGAAACAGACGTATTCGTGCAGTTGGAGAATTGTTACAGAATCAGTACAGAATCGGTCTTTCAAGATTAGAAAGAGTTGTTCGTGAAAGAATGACGACACAGGATCTGGAAGGAATTTCTCCACAGTCACTTATTAATATTAAACCGGTGACAGCAGCTGTTAAAGAATTCTTTGGTTCATCACAGTTGTCACAGTTCATGGATCAGAACAATCCTCTTGGTGAGCTTACTCATAAGAGACGTTTGTCAGCACTTGGACCAGGCGGTCTTTCCAGAGATCGTGCAGGATTTGAGGTTCGAGATGTTCATTATTCTCACTATGGAAGAATGTGTCCTATCGAAACTCCTGAAGGTCCAAACATTGGTCTTATTAACTCACTTGCTACTTATGCAAGAATTAATGAATATGGTTTCGTAGAAGCACCATACCGTAAGATCGATAAGACAGATCCGAAGAATCCGATCGTTACAGAAGAAGTTGTCTATATGACTGCTGATGAAGAAGATAACTATCATGTAGCACAGGCCAACGAACCGTTGGATGAAGAAGGACATTTTATTCATAAGAATGTTTCTGGTCGTTTCCGTGAAGAAACACAGGAATATGAAAGAAGAATGTTCGATTACATGGACGTATCTCCAAAGATGGTATTTTCCGTAGCTACAGCACTCATTCCTTTCCTGGAAAACGATGATGCCAACCGTGCGTTGATGGGATCCAACATGCAGCGTCAGGCAGTGCCGCTTCTCATCACAGAAGCTCCGGTTGTCGGTACAGGTATGGAAGTGAAGTCGGCAGTAGACTCTGGTGTCTGCATTGTTGCGGAACAGGGTGGTATTGTTGAACGTGCGACAGCAACGGAAATCGTGATCAAACAGGATGATACAACAAGAAAAACTTATAAATTGATAAAATTCCTTCGCAGTAACCAGAGCAACTGCTACAATCAGAGAACGATTGTAGTAAAAGGTGAACGCGTAGAAGCAGGACAGGTAATCGCAGATGGACCATCTACATCAAATGGTGAAATGGCTCTTGGTAAGAATCCGCTTATTGGTTTCATGACATGGGAAGGTTATAACTACGAAGATGCGGTACTCCTCAGTGAAAGACTTGTTCAGGATGACGTTTATACATCTGTTCATATTGAAGAGTATGAAGCAGAAGCACGAGATACGAAGCTCGGACCGGAAGAAATCACACGTGATATCCCAGGTGTGGGTGATGACGCACTGAAGGATCTGGATGACAGAGGTATCATCCGTATTGGTGCAGAGGTTCGTGCAGGAGATATTCTTGTAGGTAAGGTTACTCCAAAAGGAGAGACAGAGCTTACAGCAGAAGAACGCCTTCTCCGTGCGATTTTCGGAGAAAAGGCACGTGAAGTAAGAGATACTTCTCTGAAAGTGCCACACGGTGAATATGGTATTGTTGTAGATGCAAAAGTATTCACAAGAGCAAATGGCGATGAACTGGCGCCGGGAGTAAACCAGGCAGTCCGCATTTACATTGCACAGAAGAGAAAAATTTCGGTTGGAGATAAAATGGCCGGACGTCATGGTAACAAGGGTGTTGTTTCCCGTGTACTTCCTGTAGAAGACATGCCGTTCCTTCCAAATGGTCGTCCGCTTGATATCGTACTGAACCCATTGGGTGTACCTTCACGTATGAATATCGGACAGGTATTGGAAATTCATTTGAGTCTGGCTGCGAAAGCACTTGGATTTAATATTTCAACACCAGTTTTCGATGGCGCGAATGAAATAGATATTATGGATACTCTGGATCTTGCGAATGATTATGTAAATCTTCCATGGGAAGAGTTTGAATTAAGACATAAAGAAGAACTTCTTCCGGAAGTTATGGAATATCTCTATGAAAACAGAGATCACAGAGAACTCTGGAAAGGTGTACCACTTTCGCGCGATGGTAAAGTAAGATTGCGTGATGGACGTACAGGAGAATATTTTGACAGTCCAGTAACCATTGGACACATGCATTATTTGAAACTGCATCACCTTGTTGATGATAAGATCCATGCACGCTCAACAGGTCCTTACTCACTCGTTACACAGCAGCCGCTTGGTGGTAAAGCACAGTTCGGTGGACAGCGTTTCGGAGAAATGGAAGTTTGGGCTCTGGAAGCTTATGGTGCGGCATATACACTTCAGGAAATTCTTACAGTAAAATCAGATGACGTTGTCGGACGTGTAAAAACATTCGAAGCTATCATCAAAGGTGAAAATATTCCTGAACCGGGAATTCCGGAATCATTTAAAGTTCTTCTTAAAGAACTTCAGTCACTTGGTCTTGATGTTCGCGTCCTTCGCGATGATAATACCGAAGTTCAGATTATGGAAAGCATCGATTATGGTGATACAAATCTGAATCACATTGTGGAAGGTGATAGACGTTACAACGATAATGAAGATTATGGTAAACACGGCTATACGAAACAGGAATTCCAGGGAGAAGAACTTGTTGATATAGAAGAAGAAAGTGAAGAAGCTGAAGGGGAGTCATACGGAGACGATGATGTTGAACCATATGAGGATATAGAATCATATGAGGATGAGTATGACGATTTTGAAGACGAAGACTTAGAATAGGGAGGATGCCGATATGACAGAAACAAAAAACGAAGTAACGTATCAGCCAATGACGTTTGATGCGATTAAAATTGGCCTGGCGTCTCCGGAAAAAATTCTGGAATGGTCTAAAGGTGAAGTGACAAAGCCGGAAACAATCAATTACAGAACTTTAAAACCGGAAAGAGATGGTCTGTTCTGTGAAAAAATCTTCGGACCTAGCAAAGACTGGGAATGTCACTGTGGTAAATATAAGAAAATCCGCTACAAAGGTGTTGTATGTGACCGTTGTGGCGTAGAAGTAACAAAGGCAACAGTGCGTCGTGAACGTATGGGTCACATCGCACTGGCTGCGCCAGTTTCTCATATCTGGTATTTTAAAGGAATTCCAAGCCGTATGGGGCTTATCCTTGATTTATCACCGAGAACGTTGGAAAAAGTACTGTACTTTGCATCTTATATCGTATTGGATAAAGGTGAAACTGATTTACAGTATAAACAGGTACTTTCAGAAACAGAATACCAGGAAGCAAGAGAAACCTGGGGAGAAAATGCATTCCGTGTTGGTATGGGTGCAGAATCTATTAAGGAACTTCTGGAAGCAATTGATTTGGATAAAGAATATGAAGAATTACAGAGTGGACTTATTGGTGCAACAGGACAGAAGCGTGCAAGAATCGTGAAACGTCTTGAAGTGGTAGAAGCATTCCGTGAATCGGGAAATAAACCGGAATGGATGATTCTGACAGCAGTACCGGTTATTCCACCGGATCTTCGTCCAATGGTACAGCTCGATGGCGGACGTTTTGCAACATCAGACCTTAATGATTTGTACCGCAGAATTATCAATAGAAATAATCGACTGAGAAGACTTCTTGAACTGGGAGCTCCGGATATTATCGTGAGAAACGAAAAGAGAATGCTGCAGGAAGCAGTAGATGCTCTTATCGATAACGGACGTCGTGGACGTCCTGTAACCGGACCGGGTAACAGGGCACTCAAATCACTTTCAGACATGCTGAAAGGTAAATCAGGACGTTTCCGTCAGAATCTTCTTGGAAAACGTGTGGACTATTCTGGACGTTCGGTTATCGTAGTAGGACCGGAACTTAAAATTTATCAGTGTGGTCTTCCGAAGGAAATGGCAATTGAACTTTTCAAACCATTTGTTATGAAAGAACTGGTTGCAAACGGAACCGCACACAATATTAAAAATGCAAAGAAAATGGTAGAACGTCTTCAGACGGAAGTTTGGGATGTGCTTGAAGAGGTAATCAAAGAGCATCCGGTTATGTTAAACCGTGCTCCTACACTTCATAGACTTGGTATTCAGGCATTCGAACCGATTCTGGTAGAAGGAAAAGCAATTAAGTTACATCCACTCGTATGTACAGCATTTAATGCTGACTTCGATGGTGACCAGATGGCTGTGCATCTTCCACTTTCTGTAGAAGCACAGGCAGAATGCCGATTCCTTTTGCTTTCACCAAACAACTTGTTGAAACCGTCTGATGGTGGACCGGTAGCAGTTCCGTCACAGGATATGGTTCTTGGTATTTACTATTTGACACAGGAAAGACCGGGAGTAAAAGGTGAAGGAAAAGTATTTAAGAGCATTAACGAAGCAATTCTTGCTTATGAAAATGGAGTTGTAACCCTTCACTCAAGAATTAAAGTTCGTGTGACAAAGAAAATGGCAGACGGAACGACAAAGACCGGAACTGTAGAATCTACACTTGGAAGATTTATTTTCAATGAAATCATTCCACAGGATCTGGGATTTGTAGATAGAGAAAAAGAAGGAAATGAATTACTCCTTGAAGTTGATTTCCATGTAGGAAAGAAACAGTTAAAGAAGATTCTTGAAAAAGTTATCAATACACACGGAGCATCTGCAACAGCAGAAGTTCTCGATGATGTTAAGGCAATCGGTTACAAATATTCTACAAGAGCTGCTATGACAGTATCTATTTCGGATATGACGGTACCGCCACAGAAACCGGAAATGATTGCAGAGGCACAGGATACAGTAGATAAAATTACAAAGAACTTCAAACGTGGTCTTATCACAGAAGAAGAACGTTATAAAGAAGTTGTAGAAACATGGAAGAACACTGATGAAGCTTTGACGAAAGCGCTGCTTGGCGGTCTTGATAAATACAATAATATTTATATGATGGCTGACTCTGGTGCCCGTGGTTCGGACAAACAGATCAAACAGCTTGCGGGTATGCGTGGACTTATGGCCGATACAACAGGCCGTACCATCGAGCTCCCAATTAAATCAAACTTCCGTGAAGGTCTTGACGTATTGGAGTACTTTATGTCAGCGCATGGTGCTCGTAAAGGACTTTCTGATACAGCGCTCCGTACAGCCGATTCAGGATACCTTACAAGACGTCTTGTAGATGTATCTCAGGATCTTATCATTCGTGAAGTGGATTGTGTGGAAGAAGGCGCTGAGATCCCAGGCATGTATGTTCATGCATTTACAGATGGAAATGAAGAAATCGAAAGTCTTCAGGATCGTATTACAGGACGTTATTCTTGCTATACAATTTGTGATAAAGATGGAAATGAACTTGTAAAAGCAAACCATATGATTACACCGAAACGTGCTGAAAAAATTGTAAGCCAGGGTGTCGGTGATGATGGAAGCTTCCCAATTAAAAAAGTGAAAATCCGTACAATCCTCACGTGTAAATCACATGTTGGTATTTGTGCAAAATGTTATGGAGCAAATATGGCGACAGGTGAGCCGGTTCAGGTTGGTGAAGCAGTTGGTATTATCGCAGCTCAGTCGATTGGTGAACCGGGTACCCAGCTTACCATGAGAACATTCCATACAGGTGGAGTTGCCGGAGATGACATCACACAGGGTCTTCCTCGTGTAGAAGAACTTTTTGAAGCAAGAAAACCAAAAGGACTTGCAATTATTACAGAGTTCGGCGGTACTGCCAATATTCACGATACAAAGAAGAAACGTGAAGTTATCGTGACAAATCAGGAAACTGGTGAGTCCAAAGCGTACCTTATTCCTTATGGATCAAGAATCAAGATTCAGGATGGCGCAGTATTAGAAGCCGGAGATGAACTTACAGAAGGTAGCATCAATCCACATGACCTCCTTAAGATCAAAGGTTTAAGAGCGGTTCAGGATTACATGCTTCGTGAAGTACAGAGAGTATATCGTCTCCAGGGTGTAGATATCAATGATAAGCATATTGAAGTAATCGTTCGTCAGATGCTTAAGAAGATCCGTGTCGAAGAAAAAGGTGATACGGAATTCCTTCCGGGAACAATGGTCAATGTGCTTGAATTTAACGATGTAAATGAAGCATTGGCTGCAGAAGGAAAAGAACCTGCAACCGGAGAACAGATTATGCTTGGTATTACAAAGGCTTCTCTTGCAACAGATTCCTTCTTATCAGCAGCTTCCTTCCAGGAAACAACAAAGGTTCTTACAGAAGCCGCTATTAAAGGAAAAGTCGATCATCTGATCGGATTGAAAGAAAACGTTCTTATCGGTAAACTGATTCCGGCAGGAACAGGTATGAAGAAATATCGCAATGTAAAATTAGATACAGAACTTACAAAGGAAGAGGAAATCATGTTAAACGAATATGATGATGAAGAAGACTTCCTGGGTGAAGAAATGGATTCCGAATTTGCAGTTGCAGATGTAACTGAATAACAGAAATTAAAAGAGGATTCCGAGAGGAATCCTCTTTTATTTACGCGAAGGCACAAGGCGAGCGGAAATGCTTGCATTTCCGGTGATTCGTTATCACATGTTTATTTGATATAGAAAGGCTGAATTATGAAAGAAAACAGAGTGAATAATATTCTGACTTCGATGAAAGAACAGGGCATCCCGCAGATGATTATTTCTGATCCGGTAGCTATTTATTATCTGACAGGAAAATGGATTCAACCGGGAGAAAGGCTTCTGGCATTATATTTGAATATAAATGGAAATCATAAAATAGTAATCAATGAACTTTTCCCACAGGAAGAGGATCTCGGGGTAGAAATTGTCTGGTATAACGATATCCAGGATGGCGTTGAGCTTATCAGCGCGTTTGCAGAAAAAGATAAGCCAATGGGAATCGATAAGACATGGCCTGCAAGATTTTTACTTAGACTGCAGGAACTTGGTGGTGGAAGCAGTTATGTGAATGCGTCTCCGATTGTTGATTATATTAGAATGATCAAAGACGAGGAAGAAAAAGAACTGATGAGAATTTCTTCACGAATCAATGATGAAGTGATGGATGAGTTGATTCCGTGGGTTGGAAAGGGAATGACGGAAAAAGAGTTAGATGCAAAAGTAAGGGAAATTTATGCAGCACATGGCTGTGAAGATGTATCATTTCCGCCGATTACAGCATTTGCAAAGAATGCTGCTGATCCGCATCATGTGACAGATGATTCCAGAGGGAAAAGAGGAGATTGTGTAGTTCTGGATATTGGCGGATTTAAGGACGGATATGCATCGGATATGACAAGAACAGTTTTCCTTGGAGAAGTTTCAGAGAGACAGAAAGAAATTTATAATATCGTATTAGAGGCAAATCTGCGTGGAATTGCTGCAGCTAAACCGGGAAACAGAATGTGCGATGTAGACTTAGCAGCGAGAAATTATATCGAAGAAAAAGGATATGGCAAATATTTTACTCATCGCACGGGCCATTCGATTGGTCTGGAAGACCACGAATTTGGAGACGTCTCATCAGTGAATGAAGATATTATCCGTGTGGGACAGTGCTTCTCGGTAGAACCGGGCATTTATCTCCCGGAAGAAAATATCGGGGTACGAATTGAAGATCTTGTACTGATAACAGAAGATGGATGTGAAGTGCTCAATAAATACACAAAAGAAATTATTGTTGTGCCAATAGAAGGTTAATGACATTGACAAGATATGGGAAAAGAGTTAATATAAATAATTATAATAAAATAGTAATATTTTGTAACTTTTTGTAACCAATATTATGAAATGTAAAATGAAAATGGAGATTCTATGAAGCAAAAGACGAATCGTTCGAATAAAAGAACAGGGAAAAACCGTGATAATTCAAATCTGAATATGCGGAATATAAATAATAGTCGTGAAGTGAGTCGACGAAATAAAGGGAAAAATCGGTATGCTTACGAAGATGCCCACAGAGACAGTATCAGATATTATGATGAGGATGAGTATTATCAGGAGCCGGTGAAGAGGAAAAAGTCTTCAAAGAGAATGGAACAGGAAGCGGAAAAAGCAACGAAGAAAAGAAGGCGAAGAGGCAGACGCAAGAATCTGGTAAGCAAAATTCTGGGGTATCTGCTGGCAATTGTTCAATTTTTCCTGTCAGTAATTTTTATAGTAAATGTTACGTTTTTTGATATGTTGCCGACAACATATCTTTTGATTCTCGCAGCGGTACTTCTGATTCTGCTTGGAGTAACGCTTTTGACACAGATTGCAGCGAAAGATAAGGGACTGGGCGGTAAGATATTCTGTATCCTTATGTGTGTGATTCTTGCAGCGGGTTCTCTCTTTGTCAGCAAAGGGTATAGTGCATTTGAGAAAATAGCTGGTGGAAATTCAAAAACCAGTGCGATCGTTGTAGCCGTTAGGGCAGATGATCCGGCAAAAACAATCAATGATGCGAAAGATTATACATTTGGTGTGCAGTATACGACCAGCAAATCGCAAATTCTCACGACGATAAATCAGATCGAAGACGAGCTGGATCAAGAAATTGAAAAAGCAGAATATTCATCAACTATGCAGGAAGTTGAGGCGCTTATGAATGGAGAGGTCGATGCGATTGTTTACAATTCCAGTCAGGATAGTGTTATTGCGGAGCGTTATGAGACTTTTGAAGATGATATAAGAATTATTTATACAAGTAAAATTGTTGTGGAAATTGAAAACGAAGCACCGACGGCAGATATGAGCGAACCGTTTATCGTATATTTAAGTGGTATCGATGTTTATGGAGATATTACACAGGAAAGCCGAAGTGATGTAAATATTCTTGCGGTGGTAAATCCTACAAGTCATCAGGTTCTTTTAATCACAACACCGCGTGATTATTATGTTCCGATTCCTGGAATTTCTGGTGGTCAGCGAGATAAGCTGACGCATGCAGGAATTTATGGTGTGGATGCATCCATGAATACATTGGCAGAATTGTATGATGTGGAAATTCCTTTTTATGGAAGAGTTAATTTTACATCTATGATTAACATTATTGATGCACTGGGAGGACTTGACGTATATTCTGATACGGAATTCGATACAGGCTGGGAAGCTGGAAGCGAATTTCATGTAAATGAAGGAATGAACTATTTTAATGGTGTAGAAGCGTTGGCTTTCTGTCGTGAGCGACATGCTCTTGCAGATGGAGATAATGCGCGTGGAGTACATCAGCAGGCGGTGATTACAGCAATCATTAAGAAAATGATGTCCCCGGCGATGCTTCGAGGTGCAATAGATATTCTTGAAAGTGTAAGTGATGGTATTGATACAAACTTTAGCATGGAACAGATTCAGTCCTTAATAAAAATGCAGCTTAAAACAAATGCGACATGGAACATTTGCTCTGTTTCGGCGGAAGGGTATGGTGATAAAAACACTTGCTTCTCATCAGGAAGTACGGAACTTTATGTTACAATACCAGATCAAACATCAGTGGCAAATATCATAGATTTGATCAGTAGAGTGGAAGCGGGAGAAATTCTGGAAGGCTCTGAAAGTACAGCCGAATAAACGAGATAAAACACGCTTTGTGAGTTTTACTCGTTCGCGTGCGGCGACGAATGGAAATGCAAGCATTTCCGCTCGCCTTGTGCTTTCGCGTAAATAAGAAAAAGGCATTCTGAAAATTTTTTCAGAATGCCTTGACTTTTTTATTTTCATATAATACAATATTCAAGGCGCTAACGAAGCGTGATGCTTTTGTGCGCGAAAAAAACAGAAATGTTTAAACGTAACCAATTATCACATCATAGGAGGTGAAAGAGATGCCAACATTTAACCAGTTAGTAAGAAAAGGCCGTCAGACAGCTGTTAAGAAATCTACAGCTCCAGCTCTTCAGAAAGGATACAACTCTTTAAGAAAAAAAGCTACAGATGTATCTGCACCACAGAAGAGAGGCGTTTGTACAGCAGTTAAGACAGCTACACCTAAGAAACCTAACTCAGCTCTTAGAAAGATCGCCAGAGTACGTCTTTCTAACGGAATCGAAGTAACAAGCTACATCCCAGGAGAAGGACACAACCTTCAGGAACATAGTGTTGTTCTTATCCGTGGTGGCCGTGTTAAAGACTTACCAGGTACAAGATACCACATCGTTCGTGGAACACTTGATACAGCAGGTGTTGCTAAGAGACGTCAGGCACGTTCTAAATACGGTGCTAAGAAACCAAAAGACGCAAAGAAATAATCTGAGCGCAAATTAAAAATCAAACGAAAACAACAAGTTATCGTATCACAAACAGAACTATGAGAAATAGTTGGTTGCGGGTTTAATCCTATAGAAATCCTGCCGCGCAGGAAAAGTAAGGTGTCCCGTGAGCAATACACATAGAGAGACACATGTGAGTACCGATGAATTATTCAGCGAAATCACAGAATTTCGCAAAGATGTATAAGGAGGGAAGGACCGTGCCACGTAAAGGACATACTCAGAAAAGAGACGTATTAGCGGATCCATTATACAATAACAAAGTTGTTACGAAGCTTATCAACAACATCATGTTAGATGGTAAGAAAGGCGTAGCACAGAAAATTGTATATGGCGCATTTGAAAGAGTTGCTGAAAAGACAGGAAAGCCTGCTCTTGAAGTGTTCGAAGAAGCAATGAACAACATCATGCCAGTACTTGAAGTAAAAGCAAGACGTATTGGTGGAGCAACTTACCAGGTACCAATCGAAGTCAGAGCAGACAGAAGACAGACATTAGCTCTTCGCTGGATCACTGTATTTTCTCGTAAAAGAGGAGAAAAGACAATGGAAGAAAGATTGGCAAATGAAATTCTTGATGCAGCAAACAACACTGGTGCATCAGTAAAGAGAAAAGAAGAAATGCACAGAATGGCAGAAGCGAACAAAGCGTTCTCACACTATCGTTTCTAAGATTTATTTTGTGTTATCAATAATAGGAGGACAAGATCTTGGCTGGAAGAGAATACCCATTAGAGAGAACAAGAAACATTGGTATTATGGCTCATATCGATGCCGGTAAGACTACGACAACAGAACGTATTCTTTACTATACTGGTGTTAATCATAAGATTGGTGATACTCATGAAGGTACTGCTACTATGGACTGGATGGCCCAGGAACAGGAAAGAGGTATCACAATCACTTCAGCTGCTACGACATGCCATTGGACACTCCAGGAAAACTGCAAACCAAAAGCAGGAGCATTAGAACACCGTATCAATATCATTGATACTCCGGGACACGTAGACTTCACAGTAGAAGTTGAACGTTCACTCCGTGTACTTGACGGAGCTGTAGGTGTATTCTGTGCTAAGGGTGGTGTTGAGCCACAGTCAGAAAATGTATGGCGTCAGGCTGACACGTACAATGTACCAAGAATGGCTTTCATCAATAAGATGGACATTTTAGGTGCGGACTTCTATGGAGCAGTAGAACAGATCAAAACAAGATTAGGTAAGAATGCAATTTGTCTTCAGTTACCAATCGGAAAAGAAGATGAATTCAAAGGAATCATCGACTTGTTTGAAATGAAAGCATACATCTACAACGATGATAAAGGTGCTGATATCTCTATCACAGACATTCCGGAAGATATGGTAGAAGATGCTGAATTATACAGAACAGAATTGATTGAAAAAATCTGTGAATTAGATGATGATTTAATGATGATGTATCTTGAAGGTGAAGAACCAAGTACAGAAGAACTTAAAAAAGTTCTTAGAAAAGCTACTTGTGAATGTCAGGCAGTTCCAGTATGCTGTGGAACAGCTTACAGAAATAAAGGTGTTCAGAAACTTCTCGATGCAGTTATTGAGTATATGCCAGCTCCAACTGACATTCCGGCTATTAAGGGTGTCGATGAAGATGGCAACGAAGTTGAGAGACATTCTTCAGATGAGGAACCATTCTCAGCTTTAGCATTTAAGATTATGACTGACCCATTCGTAGGTAAGCTTGCTTACTTCCGTGTGTACTCAGGAACATGTAACTCAGGTTCATATGTTTTAAATGCAACAAAAGGAAAGAAAGAACGTATTGGACGTATCCTTCAGATGCATGCAAACAAACGAGAAGAACTTGATAAAGTATATTCTGGTGATATCGCAGCGGCAATCGGATTTAAGTTCACATCAACAGGTGATACAATCTGTGACGAACAGCATCCTGTAATTCTGGAATCAATGGAATTCCCAGAACCAGTTATCGAACTTGCGATTGAACCTAAAACAAAAGCTTCACAGGGTAAACTTGGTGAATCTCTTGCAAAACTTGCAGAAGAGGATCCGACATTCCGTGCACATACAGATCAGGAAACAGGACAGACAATCATCGCTGGTATGGGTGAACTTCATCTTGAAATCATCGTTGACCGTCTCCTTCGTGAATTCAAGGTAGAAGCTAACGTAGGTGCTCCACAGGTTGCTTACAAAGAAGCGTTTACAAAGGCTGTTGATGTTGACAGTAAGTATGCAAAACAGTCAGGTGGACGTGGACAGTATGGACATTGTAAAGTTAAATTTGAACCAATGGATATCAACGGTGAGGAAACATTCAAATTCGAATCAACTGTTGTCGGTGGTGCTATTCCAAAAGAATACATTCCAGCAGTAGGTGAAGGTATTGAAGAAGCTATGAAGGCTGGTACACTTGGTGGATTCCCGGTAGTTGGTGTAAAAGCTAACGTATATGATGGATCATACCATGAAGTAGACTCATCTGAAATGGCATTCCATATTGCTGGTTCATTAGCATTTAAAGATGCTATGAAGAAAGCAGAACCAGTTCTTTGTGAACCAATCATGAGAGTTGAAGTAACAATGCCTGAAGAATATATGGGAGATGTTATCGGTGATATCAACTCTCGTCGTGGACGTATCGAAGGTATGGATGACCTCGGCGGTGGTAAAATCGTAAGAGGATTTGTTCCACTTTCAGAAATGTTCGGATATTCAACAGATTTACGTTCAAGAACACAGGGACGTGGTAACTATTCAATGTTCTTTGAAAAATATGAACCAGTTCCGAAGTCTGTTCAGGAAAAAATCTTATCAAATAAAAACTAAAAACCAATAAAAGACTTGAAAAACTGTATGGTTTGAAATATAATCAATAGTAACCGAGTTTAAATTAAAACAATTAAAAACTGCCCAATAGGGTTCTAATTTTAAGGAGGATATTCAAAATGGCAAAAGCTAAATTTGAAAGAAGCAAACCACATTGTAACATCGGTACAATTGGACACGTTGACCACGGTAAAACAACTTTAACAGCTGCTATCACAAAAACTCTTTCTGAAAGAGTAGCAGGAAACGCTGCCGTTGACTTCGAAAACATTGACAAAGCTCCAGAAGAAAGAGAACGTGGTATCACAATCTCTACAGCTCACGTTGAATATGAAACAGAAAAACGTCACTATGCTCACGTAGACTGCCCAGGACATGCTGACTACGTTAAGAACATGATTACAGGAGCTGCTCAGATGGATGGAGCTATCCTTGTAGTTGCTGCTACAGATGGTGTTATGGCTCAGACAAGAGAACATATCTTACTTTCTCGTCAGGTAGGTGTACCATATATCGTTGTATTCATGAACAAATGTGATATGGTAGACGACGAAGAATTACTTGAATTAGTAGAAATGGAAATTCGTGAACTTCTTGATGAATACGAATTCCCAGGAGATGATACTCCAATTATCCAGGGATCAGCTCTTATGGCTCTTCAGGATCCAAACGGACCATGGGGAGACAAGATCATGGAACTTATGGATGCAGTAGACAGCTACATTCCAAATCCACAGCGTCCAGTAGATCAGCCATTCCTTATGCCAGTAGAAGACGTATTCTCTATCACAGGACGTGGTACAGTTGCTACAGGTAGAGTAGAACGTGGTGTTCTTCATGTATCTGACGAAGTAGAAATCGTTGGTATCAAAGAAGAAAACCGTAAAGTAGTTGTAACTGGTGTAGAAATGTTCCGTAAACTCCTTGATGAAGCCCAGGCTGGTGACAACATCGGTGCCCTTCTTCGTGGTGTTCAGAGAACAGAAATCGAACGTGGACAGTGTCTCTGCAAACCAGGTTCAGTAAAATGTCATCATAAGTTTACTTCACAGGTTTACGTTTTAACAAAAGATGAAGGTGGACGTCATACTCCATTCTTTAACAACTATCGTCCACAGTTCTACTTCAGAACAACAGACGTAACAGGTATCTGCGGACTTCCAGAAGGAACAGAAATGTGTATGCCTGGAGATCACATCGAAATGACATGTGAACTTATTCATCCAGTAGCTATGGAATCAGGACTTCGTTTCGCTATCCGTGAAGGTGGACGTACAGTAGGTTCTGGTGTAGTTAAAGAAATCCTCGAATAATCTACGCGATGGCAATGAGCCATGCAAATGAGTAAAAAATACAGAGAAGAATGTTTTACATTCTTCTCTGATTTTTTTTGCTCATTTATAGGGCGAAGCCCGCGACTGAGCAGGCGAAAGCCGCGAAGTAGCATGGCTCAAGCATTTAATAAAGAACAGTTGCATGCAGCTGACGAAGCCCGCGACTGAGCAGGCGAAAGCCGCGAAGTAGCATGGCTCAAGTATTGAAGTAATTTTATAAAAAAAGTCTTAAAAAATATTTATTATATTGAAGTTAAAATACCAAAAGATTAAAATAGAAACAATTCGTGAATTTTATATACGCTTTAAAATAGAGGCGAATGAAGAATAAACATTAGTTAGAGGGAGACTTTAATGTTACAAATTAGAAAGATATCGAAAGAGTACAGAACTGGGGATTTGGTTCAAAAAGCCTTAAATGATGTCAGCTTGAATTTGCGTGACAACGAATTTGTATCAATTTTGGGACCATCAGGTTCAGGGAAAACAACGCTGTTAAATATTATTGGTGGGCTTGACCGTTACGACAGCGGAGATCTGATTATCAATAATGTATCGACAAAGAATTACAAGGATCGAGATTGGGATTCTTATCGTAACCATACGGTTGGGTTTGTATTTCAGAGCTATAACCTGATTCCACATCAGACAGTACTGGCGAATGTAGAACTGGCACTGACTATCGGGGGAATTACAAAAAAGGAAAGAAAAAAACGGGCATTGCAGGCATTGGATTCGGTAGGACTTAAAGAACAGGCGCATAAGAAACCGAATCAGATGTCCGGTGGACAGATGCAGAGGGTTGCCATAGCGAGGGCTCTTGTAAATAACCCGAGTATTTTGCTGGCAGATGAACCGACAGGTGCGCTTGACACAGAGACCAGCGTACAGGTTATGGAGCTTTTGAAGAAAGTAGCGAAAGATCGACTGGTAGTTATGGTTACACATAACCCGGAATTGGCTGAAGAATATTCGACTCGTATTGTCAAGTTAAAAGATGGAAATATTATTGATGATTCAGATCCATTTTACCCGGATTTGAATGGAGTAGAGCCGCCAAAGCATAAGAACCTGGGGAAATCTTCGATGTCATTTTTGACGGCATTGTCGCTTAGTTTAAATAACTTGATGACGAAGAAAGCACGTACATTTCTTACAGCGTTTGCCGGTTCCATTGGAATTATCGGTATTGCACTTATTCTGTCCTTATCAACCGGATTTCAGAATTATATAGACCAGATTCAGGAAGAAACATTGACTTCATATCCTCTTTCTGTCTATGAGGAAACGGCGGATATTACATCAGCGCTTCTGTCTATGGTTTCTGAAGGGGAAGAAGGTACGGGTACGGACATTGTGGAGGAACAACAGTATATCAGTACGATGTTTAGCAGCATTGGTTCTAATGATTTGAAGTCATTGAAAGAATATATGGAAAAAAATGAAGATGAAGTAAATAATATGGTTTCAATGATTCAATATTCATATAGCGTAGATCCGATGGTATTTACTGTAGATTGTAATGATAAGATCACACAGCTCAATCCCAATACACTTTTAACATCGATGAGTGGTGGAAGTAGTATGAGTTCTATGATGACTGGTGGTGGAAGTTCTGTTTTCAATGAAATGCTTGACGATAGAGAAACGTTAGAAGAACAGTATGAAGTACTTGCAGGAAAATGGCCGGATTCCTATGATGAAGCTATCCTTGTATTGTCAGAGCCAAATGGAATTTCAGACCTTCTGGTATATTGTCTGGGACTGCGTGATAATGCCGAACTGAAAGATATGCTCGCAAAAGTTATAGCCGGAGAAAAAGTGGAAGAATTGGGAGAATCAAAAGAATTTACGTATGATGATTTGATGAATATTTCTCTGAAAGTTGTAGATGCCAGTGATACATATCGTTATAATGAAGAGTATGATATTTATGAAAATATGACCGAAGATCAGGAGTATATGAAAAACGTATATGATAATGCACTTGATCTGAAAATCGTTGGAATTGTCTGTGCAAAAGAAGGAACTACTTCGATGAATCTGCCGAACGGTGTTGCTTATACAAAGGAGCTCACACAGTATGTTATCGAAAAAGCAGAAAAATCTGAAATTGTCAAAAAGCAAAAAGCAGACAGAGAAGTTAATGTATTCAGTGGGAAACGTTTTGATGATGAAAGTGAAGAAGCCGGACTTCAGTTTGAAGATATGATCACGATTGATACGGACATGCTGTCTTCTGCATTTGGCGTGACGGTCAGTGAAGAAGACATTTCTAATATGACACAGGGATACATGACACAGATTTCAGAGGCAATCACAACAGATACTTCTGCGGCACAGAAGGCATTTACAAGCACCCTGACAACCATGGCATCAGATATGCTGAATAGTTATATTGATGAAAATTATAATGAAATGATGCAGTGTGCGATCATTCGGGCAAGTCAGGTTGATTCTGCTGTTAATCGTTATATGGAATCAGAAAATTGTAAAACATTGTTGGCAAAACTAGAAACGGATTATTTGATTCCGCAAGATACATTTCAAACGATGTACTCCGAAATGTTAAAAGGAATGCTGCAAGGATATATTGGTATGGCATCGACTAATCCTTCTGAGGATGATCCAAGTGCATTTTTGACGTCCGAATTGGTTGCAGCGATAATTCCGCAGCTCGCAGCGATGGATGAAGTTGCTGCAGCGTCAGAACAGATTTCGGCTGCAATGACAGAAGCAGTGATGCAGAAAACAATTTTGACAAAAGTCGGAGAACTTAGCGGTGAATTAATGGGAAGTATGGCAAATGCATTCCATGTAGATGAAAGTGCAATTGCAGGAGCTTTCCAGTTCAATTTAAGTGAGGAAGAATTGTCACGTTTGATGGAGACGATGACTGCAAGTGGAGTGGAAAAGAATGCAGATACGAATTTGACTTCATTGGGATATCAGAATGTGGATGAGCCAACTGCAATTTCCTTCTATTTTACCGATTTTGATTCAAAAGAAGAGTTTGTTGATTTTCTTGATAAATATAATGAAAAAATGGAACCAATCGACGAAGATAAAGTGATCTCTTACACTGATATTACAGGTTTACTGATGTCATCTGTAAGTACGATCGTTAATAGCGTAACTTATGTATTAATTGCATTTGTAAGCATATCACTTATTGTATCATCTATTATGATTGGTATTATTACTTATATTTCCGTATTAGAGAGAACAAAAGAAATAGGTATACTTAGAGCTATTGGAGCATCTAAGCGCAATATTTCTTCTATTTTTAATGCAGAGACCTTTGTTATCGGATTATGTTCCGGAGTTTTGGGAATCGGAGTTACGTTAGTGCTTAATTTACCAATCAACAGTATTATTCACCAGGTAACGAATAACAATGATATCAATGCAGTTCTCCCGGTGGAAGGAGCGGTTATTCTGGTAATTTTAAGTGTTATCCTGACTTTGATCAGCGGATTGATTCCGTCAAAACAAGCTGCAAAGAAGGATCCTGTTTTAGCGCTGCGAAGTGAATAAGGTATTATAAGATAAAAGAGGAAGAAATGATAAGAAAAGTTAAAGTTGTAGATTACGACCCAAATTGGGAGAAACAGTACAAAAAGGAAGCACCCAAAATAAAAGCAATTTTGGGAAATAACTGTGAAGGAATTTATCATATCGGAAGTACTGCTGTAAAAGATATGAAGGCGAATCCGGTAATAGATATTATGGTGGTCGTAAAGAAACTGCATATGGCAGATGGAAAAATAAAAGAATTTATCGATGCCGGATATGAATATCAGAGTGAATCCGGAATTTCGGGGCAGAGAATTTATGTAAAATGCGGAGAGGAACCGGAATATACGATTCGTATTTTTGAGGAGAAAGATGCATCAGAAATCGGACGACATTTTGCGATACCTAACTACTTGAGAACGCACGTGGAAGAGTGCCGCGAATATGAGAAGCTAAAAACAGAACTTGCAGAAAAGTATCCAGAGGACTATGAGGCGTATACAGAAGGAAAGAAAGCCTATCTGGATGCGCTGGAACAAAAAGCGATGGATTGGAATATAAAGCAAAGTAAGCTTGGCAGTGATATGGCTATGGGAATGAGTCTGGGACTGATTGCGGGCTGTGCAGTCGGATATGTGTTGTCACATATGGTGGCTGGCATGGTGATCGGAGTTATGGCAGGTCTGGTTCTTGGCATGGTAATCGGGCATATGAAAGCAGGCAAATAAATGCATTACGAAAGAATTGTAGAAGCTGTGTTCCTGAAAAGACCGAATCGCTTCCTTGCACATGTTCTATATGACGGAAAAGAAGAAGTTGTGCATGTGAAAAATACGGGACGCTGTACAGAGCTTTTGAAGCCCGGTGCCAGAGTGTATCTACAGGAAGCAGACAGCCCTGAACGAAAGACAAAATGGGATCTGATAGGCGTAAAAAAGGGTGAAAGAATGGTAAATATAGATTCGCAGATTCCGAATTATGCAGTGAAAGAATGGTTGGAAAAAGGACATTTTTTTGAAAATGTGAAGCTGATACGACCGGAAAAAACATACAAGAATTCCAGATTTGATTTATATGTAGAATATGGAGATAAAAAGGCTTTTATAGAAGTGAAAGGCGTGACGCTGGAGCAGGATGGTGTGGTGAAATTTCCGGATGCTCCCAGTGAGCGGGCAGTGAAGCATTTGCAGGAATTGACAGAGGCGCTAAAAGAAGGATATGAGGCATATGTCTTTTTTGTGATTCAGATGAAGGACGTTCGGCATTTTACGCCTAACAGAAATACCCATCCGGAATTTGCAGACGCACTGGTTCGTGCGGCAAATGCCGGAGTCCACGTACTTGCTTATGATTGCGACGTGACCGAAAATAGTATTGTTATAAATAAAGAGGTTCCTGTAGTGCTGGAACATGAACAATTATATGAAATGATTGCTCCACTGACGAGGTGGTATCAGGAAAATAAAAGAGATCTTCCATGGAGACATCATGTGAATGCTTATCGTGTGTGGGTATCGGAAATTATGCTTCAGCAGACGAGGGTGGAAGCAGTGAAACCATTCTATTACCGGTTTCTGGAAGCGCTGCCAACGGTTCAGGATCTGGCTCAGGCAGACGAAGATAAGCTTTTGAAACTGTGGGAAGGTTTAGGGTATTATAACCGTGTAAGAAACATGCAGAAAGCGGCACAACAGATTGTGGAAGAGTATGGAGGCATTTTTCCAAAAACTTATGAAGAAATATCCAGGTTAAAAGGAATTGGAAATTATACGGCAGGTGCCATCAGTTCTTTCGCATTTGGTATTCCAAAACCGGCGGTAGATGGAAATGTATTGCGTGTAGTTTCCCGTGTTCTGGCAAGTGATAAAGACATCATGAAGCAGTCTGTCAGAACCGAAGTGGAAGCGGCATTGGAAAAAGTGATTCCGGCAGACAATCCGTCGGATTTTAATCAGGGGTTAATTGAGCTTGGCGCAATGATCTGTGTGCCGAATGGAGAACCGAAATGTGAAGAATGCCCAATTGAGCATTTATGTAAAGCGAAAGCATTGGGTTGCCAAAACGAACTTCCGGTAAAAAAGAAAGCAAAAGAGCGAAAGATAGAAAATCGTACGGTATTGGTATTTCAGGATGGAGAAACCGTAGCAGTACATAAACGTCCCGGAAAAGGGTTACTTGCAAGGATGTACGAATTCCCAAATCTGGAGGGTCATCTCGGTATGGAAGAGGTAGTAGAATACTGTAAATCTATTGGACTGACTCCCGTATTTGTAAAAGAGCTTCCGAAAGCGAAACATATTTTCAGTCACATTGAATGGCATATGACCGGTTATGCGGTTCGTGTGGATGAATTGGAAAAGAATTGCACAGAGAACATGATTTTCGCACGTCCGGAAGAAATACAAAAGATTTATTCCATTCCTGCTGCGTTCGAAAAATATACGCATTATGTGAACATCAAGCTGGGACAAAATAAATATACGACCAAAATGCCTGAGATATAGTTACAGACAGAAGAAAAGCTGCCAATCGGTAAATGTTTGAACCGTTGGCAGCTTTTGGGCTTTATGATAGTTTAAATTATTTGATGTGCCAGAGTTGGATCTTTCTGTTTTTCCGGACTATAGACAGCATTATATACGAAATAAGCCATGATCAAGGCGGAAATCACATCGATGACAGAATGCTGTTTAAGGAACATCGTGGACAGAATAATGGAAATCATTAAAATTCTTGAACCATTTGTAATCAGCTTGTTCTGTGAAAGCTTCTCACTGTACATAATTGCAATGTGACAGGCAACCGAGTTATATACATGAAGGCTAGGAAGAACATTGGTAGGTGTATCTACAGAATAAACAAAACGAACCAAATCTACAAAGATATTGTCTCTCTGAAAAACAGTTGGACGTAATCGCAGACCATTTGGAAATATCGTGCAGATAATAAGGAATAAAGTCATTCCAATAATACACATTTTTGTAAATTTGTAAAAGTCTTCTCTGCTCGTGAAGAAGAAGTAAAAGCAGGTGACTGCCATATAAGCAAACCAGAGCAGATATGGGACTATAAAAAATTCTATGAACGGAATGTAACTGTCCAGCGGTGAGTATACCAAAGAATAACCAGTGGTAACGTTTTTCTCCAGCCAGGAAAACCATGGGAGGTAAATAAATGCATATAAAAATACCCATGCATGACTGTATTTATTTAAAAATGATTTTAAGTTTTGTGATATAGTTTTCAAATAAAATCAACTCCCTTGATTCAATAAAACGCTTTTGATTTCAGCAAACAGTATAGCACTAAAATCTTTTAGCGACAACCATCTTCACAAAAGCTTAAAAAAATATTTAGAAATAGTTTTGTTTAATTTTATGGTATACATATTTAAGAAATAATATGTATCGATTCACTTCTATTTATTCGACAATCAGATTAATTCTGGTATCATTTATATGCATTTCCAATGACTTCTGTAAAAATATAGGTTCTCCGTCAGAATGAACTTCCAATGGAATTTCAGATTGCATTTCAACTTTTTTACATTGATAAATGTGTATACCAGGGAAATGCGTGTGAAGTCCGAAAAATACCGTTGGAAGGATTAATAATGCATGAATTTTAGGAATACCTGCAACAACGATAACATCTAATAGTCCGTCTTCGGGATTTGCATTTGGACAGAATTTACATCCGCCGCCTTCGTATGGAAGATTCATTGCTGTTGCAAAATACACTTTTGCGAATTCTATTTTTTTCGAATCGTCCAATATGAGTGTCATATGGCGTGGGGTACAGCGGTAAAGGCAGTGAATCGACAGGCTAACATAGGACAGTTTTCCTAAATTCAGTTTATTAAAGAACTTTTTGACTGGGGAAACACAAACTTCATGGCAGATGGACGCGTCATATCCCAACCCTGCACTGACAGCGAAACGGCGCCTTTTATTGTTGTATTGTAAGACACCAAGATCTATTTTGCGGCGATTTTTTGAAGAGAGGATAATGTCTAAGGCCTGTCTTGAATCTTTTGGAAGACCAAGTCCTCTTGCAAAATCATTGCCGGAGCCGATGGGAATGTATCCTAATGTGATTTTTTCGGGATCAACAATACCAGTTAAGATTTCACCGATGGTACCATCACCACCAAGTATCACAAGTGTGTGTTCTTTACCGTCGGAAGTCAGGTCCTTTACAATCTTAATTGCATGGCGCTGATATTTGGTGAAATGAACCTGATATTCTATTTTCTTTTCTTTTAAGACAACTGCAACCTCGTTCCAGACTTTGCGCCCAAGACCAGAGCGGGCATTTGGGTTTACAATAAAAAGATACACGTTACTTCCCCCACTTTCTTTTGTATGAATTGAGTATATTATATTGGAAAAATGCAGAGAGTGCAATGGTATAGACAATGTCTATAAGTATATCATAATAAGTGATTGGACATTTCGATATATGTATCATATAATGAAGTCACAAAGAGGTAATCAAATACCAATAATGCAAATCCCTTCTAAAACGAAGACCTTTCAAGGACGCTTGCTTGAAAGGTTTTTTTCGTTCTATTGAGAATTTTAAGACTTTGGCTCGTTGCCTATACAAAAAGGACGGGTTAAAAAATCCCGTCCAGATATCGTCCCAGAGAACGTCTTATATTTCCTTCGAAATCATTTTTCCCATTGTGAAGACACCATTCAAATACGTTTCCGATAACCAACATTCTAATATCCGTCAGAATATCTTCCAAAGGGAGCGCTGGTTTGATAATATCTTTGTCTATTGCCTTCTGAAGATAATTTTCAACCGTAAGAATTGGATAATGTCTTGAAGTACGGGTCTCTGGATTCAATGCCTGATTCTTAGGGGTATAATAATTAGACATAAATTCTACACCTAAGTCACGACAGTATTCTGCATAATGCAAATATACATGAATAATTGCAATCTTGGCTTCATCAGCACTCGAAGGAAGATCTAAAAGATCAGGATTGATACTTGGCTGTTCTTCAATATAATAGGACAGCAGGTCATCTTTTGTTTTGAAATGATGATAAAAACTGCCGTTGGAAACGTCGGCTTCTTCGCAGATATTTTTTATGGAAAGCTGTTCGTAGCCTTGCCTTTGCAAAATATTTTTCGCGGCAAGGAAAATCTTGTGTTTGGTTTCTAATGATTTTTTCTGTTGTTTAGAAAGAACTTCCTTATCTGTAGTGTGCATAACTTACCCTCTTCATACTGATCATTCTTTAACGTTTTATTATGATAACATAAATGAAAAAAAAGTTCAAGAAAACAGGGTGCAGATCGGGAATTGAAAAAAAAGTGACCTCGTGATATGATGAAACGGAAAATAAAAAAGAGAGGCTCAGGCAGCATGGATATTAATCAGAAAATAACAGAAGAACTTGGTGTAAAACGCTGGCAGGTAGATGCGGCAGTGAATTTGATAGATGAAGGAAATACGATTCCTTTTATCGCGAGATATAGAAAAGAAGCACATGGAACGATGGATGATGAACAGCTCAGAAAGTTATTTGAGCGACTGACATATTTGAGAAATCTGGAAGAAAAGAAAGCACAGGTTTTGTCCAGCATCGAAGAACAAGGAAAGCTTACAGCTGAACTTCGCAGGCAGATCGAGGAGGCAGAGACGCAAGTTCTGGTGGAAGATTTATATCGCCCATACCGGCCAAAGCGGAGAACACGCGCCACGATTGCGAAAGAAAGAGGATTGGAGCCTCTGGCAGCTTTGATTGCGACACAGAAGGTTTCTGAGTCATTGGAGCAAGTGGCAGAAAAGTATATTTCAGAGGAAAAAGAGGTAAAGACAGCAGAGGCGGCAATTGCAGGAGCGAAAGATATTCTAGCAGAACAAATTTCTGATGAGGCAAACTATCGAGTGCATATTCGTGATCTTACTATAAAGAAGGGAATTCTTACTTCTTCCGCTAAAGATGAGAAGACGGAATCAGTTTATGAAATGTATTATGATTTTTCGGAGGCGCTAAGTAAAGTAGCAGGCTATCGGGTTTTGGCACTGAATCGTGGAGAGAAGGAGAAGATTCTCAACATTAAAATAGAAGCACCGGAAGCAGATATCATCCGCTATTTGGAGAAGAAAGTGATTCGAAGAGATAATCCATATACAACACCTGTTTTGAAAGAAGTGGTGGAAGATAGTTATAAGCGGTTGATTGAACCGGCCATTGAACGTGAAATTCGCAATATGTTGACAGAAAAGGCTGAGGATGGAGCGATTCAGGTGTTTGGAAAGAATCTGGAACAGCTTTTGATGCAGCCGCCAATTGTAGGGCAGGTAGTACTTGGCTGGGATCCGGCATTCCGTACCGGATGTAAACTGGCTGTGGTGGATCCAACCGGAAAAGTTATTGGAACAACCGTTATTTATCCGACGGCACCGACAACACCGCAGAAGATACAGGCAGCGAAAGATTTACTGAAAAAAATCATTAAAAAATATCATATTACATTGATTTCTTTAGGTAACGGAACGGCATCCAGAGAATCAGAACAGTTTATAGTTGAACTGTTAAAAGAAATACCGGAAAAAGTACAGTATGTAATCGTGAATGAAGCAGGTGCTTCGGTGTACTCAGCCAGTAAACTTGCAACAGAAGAGTTCCCTAAATTTGATGTAGGGCAGCGAAGTGCGACTTCTATAGCAAGAAGACTTCAGGATCCACTGGCAGAACTTGTTAAAATTGATCCAAAATCAATCGGTGTGGGTCAGTATCAGCATGATATGAACCAGAAGAAATTAAGTGAAGCACTTGGCGGTGTTGTGGAAGACTGCGTCAATAAAGTTGGTGTTGATTTAAATACAGCATCGGCACCGCTTCTCTCTTATATCTCGGGTATATCAGGGACACTGGCAAAAAATATTGTGGCATATCGCGAAGAAAACGGAAAATTTGAAGACAGAAAATCTCTGTTAAAGGTGCCAAAACTTGGACCCAAGGCATTTGAACAATGTGCGGGATTTATGCGGATTCAAGGAGGTAAGAATTCATTGGATGGAACCAGTGTTCATCCGGAAAGTTACGAGGCTGCTATGAAACTTCTTGAAAAACAGGGATTTTCAGTGGATGATATCGTGGGAGGTAAGCTTACAGGACTTTCGAAAACTATTCCGGACTACAGCAAACTTGCAAAGGAACTTGGAATAGGTGAAATTACGCTTCGTGATATTGTAAAAGAATTGGAAAAACCAGGAAGAGATCCGAGAGAGGAGATGCCAAAACCAATTTTGCGAACGGACGTTCTCGAGATGAAGGATTTAAAAGAAGGAATGATTCTCAAAGGAACGGTAAGAAATGTCATTGACTTTGGAGTCTTTGTAGATATCGGGGTTCATCAGGATGGTCTTGTGCATATTTCACAGATTACAGATAAATTTATCAAGCATCCGCTGGAGGCGGTGAGTGTGGGAGATATCGTAGATGTGAAAGTGATGAGTGTGGATATGAAGAAGAAACGAATTCAGCTTACCATGCGGGGAATTCATGAATAAGAAAGATAAATTTGGAGCAAAAAATGTTTGGATATGTGACTGCAAATGAACTGGAGTTGAAGGTAAAAGAATTTAAGAAGTATAAAGCATATTATTGTGGTCTGTGCCAGTGCCTGAAGAATAAATATGGGGTTTCAGGTCAGATGACGCTGACTTATGATATGACGTTTCTGATCCTGCTTCTGACTTCTTTATATGAGAGTGAAACAAAAGCAAATAGCTTTCGCTGTATGATTCACCCAGTGAAAAGAACGGCGGTTCTTCAAAATGAATTTACAGAATATGCGGCAGATATGAATCTGATTCTTTCGTATTATCATCTGAAAGATGACTGGGAAGATGAAAGGAAGTTTTTTGCTCTGACCGGATCTACGCTGCTTAAGAGAAAAGTGAAAATGGCAGTTGGACAATATCCAAGGCAGGCAGCAGTCATTCAAAGAGAACTGAATCAACTTTCAGAATTTGAAAAAACAAAAAGCGATAATCTGGATGAACCGGCAGGGTGTTTCGGTCGGTTGATGGAAGAGTTATTTGTGTATAAAGAAGATTGTTGGGAAGAAGTTTTGAGAAGGATGGGATTCTATCTTGGAAAATTTATTTACCTTATGGACGCATACGAGGATTTGCCGGAAGATATGAAAAAAGGAAATTATAATCCTCTTCGAAAAATGTCTGAGAACGAATGTTATGAGGAGAGCTGTAAAGAAATTTTCTGTATGATGATGGGAGAATGTGCAGCTGCATTTGAAAAACTACCATGCGTTTTGGATGTGGACATTTTAAGAAACATATTATATGATGGAATATGGAAGCAATATCAGAAATTTCAGGAAAAGAAAAGTGAGGAATTGACAGATGACAAAAAATCCATATGATGTATTAAAGGTTTCGCCGAATGCATCAGATGATGAAATAAAAAGAGCATATCGTGAGATGAGCAGAAAATACCATCCAGATGCAAATGTAAATAATCCACTGGCTGACCTGGCAGAAGAAAAATTTAAAGAAATTCAGGAAGCTTATAACATAATTATGAGAGAGCGTGAGCAAAGTAGTTATAGTTATGGTGGAAATGGTTCGGGAAATAACAACTATCATTCGGACTCTTATAATTATGGAAGTGGTAATTATGGAGATTATCAGAGAAACAGAAGTTATCAGGGAAATGGAGGCTATGATGAACCGCAGAATGCCCAGATGCAGGCGGTTTATAATTTCATCAATAATCGACGTTTTCAGGATGCGCTCAATGTCCTGAACAGAATGTCCATGCGCAGTGCCCAGTGGTATTATCTGAGTGCCATGGCGAATATGGGTCTTGGAAATAATATTCTTGCCAAAGATCATGCGGGACAGGCTGTGAATATGGAACCGAACAATATGCAGTACAGGCAGCTTCTGAATCAGCTTAGTTGGAATTCTCAGCGTTATCAGAGTAATCCGTATGGTGGGAATTATGCAAATGGCAATAATACCTGTGGAACAGGAAATATGTGCTGCGATCTCTGGATATTGGATACTCTATGTGAATGTACGGGAGGCGATCTCTGCTCATGTATATAAATGCTAAGATTGTAGCATTAGGTGGTTTGATGCTTGCGTTTACGGAAGTGTTCATTTCGCTTGGAAGCGTTATCGAAAGTAATACATTGTTTTTCCTTGCTGCCGCTTCTTTTATGGCAGGAATCATGATTCGTGAAGCAGGACTCAAGGCGGGAGCCGGCTTTTGGGCAGCAGGTGTTCTTCTGGGAGCGCTGATTGCACCGGATAAGTTCTACGTTCTGACTTATGCCGGAATGAGCCTTTATATTCTTCTTCGGGAAATAGCATGGGAAGAGTTTACAAAAGTTTCGAAAAAAACAAAACAAATTCTGAAATTTTGGTTGATTAAACTTGTTATATTTAATGCTATTTATCTGGCAGGAATTTGGATGAGCCTGGAACTGTTTGTTTCAAAAGAAATAAATTGGTATCTGGTGCTTGGAATTGTTTTGGCAGGTCAGATCGGATTCTGGATATATGACATGGCGTATGAATATGTACAGAGACAGATCTGGACGAAAATAAGGAATAAATTGTTGTAAAATAGTCTTGTATCATAACAAATAACAAGATATAATAGAAAAAATAGGAGAATTCTTCGGGGTGGGGTGCAATTCCCAACCGGCGGTATAGTCCGCGACCTGCATCGTTTTGGGTGTGGCTGATCTGGTGAGATTCCAGAACCGACAGTAAAGTCTGGATGAGAGAAGAAATTGGCTGTTTATGTAAAGATATGCTACAGATGTCATTTACCCCCGGAAATAATTCCGGGGATTTTTTGTACAGCCTTACAACCAGGAAGAGTTTTCTCCCTTTATCAAACTAAGTAAGACTTCATATGAAAAGGAGAGAAAGAAAATGAACAGAGAAACAAAAAACAAAATGAGTGTGAAAATGATTACCCAGGTGGGAATGCTTGGAGCTATTGCGGTGGTCCTGATGTTATTTGAAATTCCGCTTCCGTTTGCACCAAGTTTTTATGAGATTGATTTTAGTGAAGTACCAGTGCTGGTGGGAACTTTTGCTATGGGACCTTTGGCGGGGGGTTTGATTGAACTGGTGAAAATTCTGTTGAATTTTCTGATTACCGGTACGAAAACAGCAGGAGTAGGAGAAATGGCCAATTTCTTGATGGGGATCAGCTTTTGCCTGCCTGCCTCTTTGATTTACAGAAAAATACATTCTAAAAAAGGAGCGGTTATCGGACTTGTAAGTGGAACTTTATCTATGACGGCTGTTGGGTGCTTCCTGAATGCATATGTGCTTCTGCCAACTTATGCTAAGGCATTTGAGATGCCGCTTGATGAATTGGTAGGTATGGGAACTGCAATTAATGCCAATATTACAGATCTTTTTACGTTTGTTATGTTTGCGGTAGCGCCATTTAATCTTTTGAAAGGAATTCTGGTATCACTGATCGTAATCCTTATTTATAAGAAAATCAGTCCAATTCTGAAAATCGGAAGAGTATAATCCGACTATTGTTTCAAAAGGAATGGTGTGTTATACTTCGTGTATATCATGAAAATTCGGGAGGATGAATATGTCGGTAAAATTTGATGTAAAAATGACAAAAGAAGCAATGTATGATTTTATGTTGTATACTTCATTGACAAGTATGACAGGAATTCTTGGAATTGTTGCGGGCGGATTGCTTTTGGTGGTTGGCATTAAGCAGCTTCTGTCAGGTGAAATTGGAACCGGAATGACATATTTTATGTTTGCGGCGATTTTTTTGGTGATAAATCCGGTGAATATGAAGATTCGTGCGGGAGAGCAGGTGAAGAGAACACCGATGTTTCAGAAACCGCTTACTTATGAGTTGGATGAAAAGGGTGTGAAAGTTACACAGGATGATCAGAGTGCCGAGAATAGTTGGGAAGATTTCCAAAAGGTAATTTCAACCAATAAGTCAATTATCATGTTCGTTACGAAGAAAAGAGCAATTATTTTCCCAAAAGAATACTTGGGGGAACAGTATGCAGATGTTGTGAAAGTAATTTCCACACATATGCCGGCAAAGAAAGTAAATATCCGTCATGTTAGTGCTTCATAAATTCAAAAAATAAAAGATTGACAGAGGATACAGACAGGAGAAGCAGTATGATTGTAGAAACCAGAAGTGCAGAAGAGACGTTTGCGCTTGGGAAAAAAATTGGAGAACAGGCCGGAAAGGGAGATGTGTATACCTTAGTGGGCGATCTCGGTGTAGGGAAAACCGTATTTACACAAGGGCTTGCAGAAGGTTTGGGAATAAAAGAGCCAATCAGCAGCCCTACTTTTACGATCGTTCAGGTATATGAAGAAGGGCGTCTGCCGTTTTATCATTTTGATGTATACAGAATTGGCGATGTGGAAGAAATGGATGAGATTGGGTTTGAGGATTATATCTATGGCGAAGGTGTCAGCCTGATTGAATGGTCCAATCTTATCACGGAAATTCTGCCCCAAAAAAAGGTAGAAATAACAATAGAGAAAGATCTTACACAAGGATTTGATTATCGCCGGATTATGATTGAAGGTCTGGATGAAACAACATTGTTATAGAAAAGAGGAAAAAAATGCGTGTTTTAGCAATAGACAGTTCTGGGCTGGTCGCAACGGTGGCCATTGTAGAAGAAGCAGGTTCAGAGGAAAAAACAATAGCAGAATATACAACGAATTTTAAGAAAACACATTCACAGACATTGCTGCCAATGTTGGATGAAATCGTGAAAATGACAGAAATTGATCTGGGCACGATTGATGCAATTGCAATTTCTGGAGGACCGGGTTCATTTACCGGTCTTCGCATTGGATCAGCAACAGCAAAGGGGCTGGGGCTTGCCCTTGGCAAACCTCTTATTCATGTTCCTACTGTGGATGGACTTGCATATAATATTTGTTATACAGATCAGATTGTATGTCCGATTATGGATGCAAGGAGAAACCAGGTTTACACCGGCATTTATAAATTTGAAGATGAGAAAATGGTTGTACTTGAGGAACAAATGGCTGTTAGTATTGAAGAATTAGCAGAGAAATTATGTAAGTATGAAGACAATGGTGTAATCTTTTTGGGAGACGGTGTACCGGTACATCGAGAGAGACTGGAAACGGAATTAATGAGCGGACGAAAGATTTCTTTTGCACCGGCACATATGAATTGCCAGAGAGCGGCGACAATTGGTACTCTGGGAATCTTGTATTTGAAAGAAGGAAAAACAGAGACGGCTGCAGAACATAAACCAGATTATCTTCGTGTGTCACAGGCAGAGCGGGAGAGAGCAGAACGTGAACAGAGGAATGCATAATGGTTCAGATCGAAAAACTGGAAGTATCTGACTATGATTCTATAAAAAAAGTTGCCAGGTTGGAACAGGATATTTTTCCGGATCCATGGAGTGAGAAAGAAGTGGCAAGTACGGTTGGTCAGAAACATACTTTTTGTGCAATTGCAAAAGAGAAGGAAGAAATCTTAGGATACTTTCTCTGCTATTTTGTCCTGGATGAGTGGGAAATCGCCCGTATTGCAGTATCTGCGAATGCCAGAAGAAAGGGGATTGGGCAGAGTTTGTTCGACTATATGCTGAAAGAGTGCGAGAAAAAAGAGATTGCAAGGCTGCTTTTGGATGTACGTGAATCTAATGTTCCAGCTATCCGTTTTTATGAGAAAAACGGATTCACAGTGGATGGAATTCGAAAAAATTTTTATGGTGGCTTGCATCCGGAACATGCGATTCTCATGAGTCGCCAGATGGGAAAGTAAAAGCTGGATGAAAGTGTACTTTGGAAGATTATGTATAAATATGAAAGACTTTCTACTAGAACTTGTGTGTGACAGCGTGTATAATTTTGGCGTAAGCAATGAAAACACATAGGAGGAAATTGTATGCGCCAGTTTGAAATTTACAATAAAGAACAAAAAGAAGTAATCAAAATTGTTTGTAATTCATGTAAAAAAGAAATTAAAGTGAAAAATGGAATTTCAGAGGAAGATGTACTTTCAGTGGAAAAGCGTTGGGGATATTTTTCAAACAAGGATAATGAGGTGCATCGGTTCGATTTATGTGAAGAATGTTATGATAAGCTCATAGCATCTTTTGAAGTTCCTGTGGAAAAAGAATAGGAGACAGAATGTTAGATGTATGTTTGCTTGGAACGGGCGGAATGATGCCGCTTCCATATCGTTGGCTGACCGCGCTGATGACCAGATTTAATGGTAGTCAGTTATTGATTGATTGCGGAGAAGGCACGCAAATTGCAGTCAAAGAAAAAGGATGGAGTTTTAAACCAATAGATGTTATTTGTTTTACACATTACCATGGCGACCATATCAGTGGACTTCCGGGACTTCTCCTGACAATGGGGAATGCAGACAGACGGGAACCCCTGACGTTAATTGGACCGAAAGGGTTAGAAAGAGTTGTTGGTTCACTGCGTGTGATTGCACCGGAACTTCCGTTTGAGATAAAATATATTGAGATAACCGAGCCGGAAGCGTCATTTGAATTAAATGGATATCGTCTGAATGCGTTCAGAGTAAAACACAATGTATTATGTTATGGTTATACAATAGAAATTGACAGAGCGGGTAAATTCGATGTCCAGCGTGCCCAGGAGCAGAAAATTCCGAAAGAGTATTGGAAAGTGCTTCAAAAAGGAGAAAATGTTGAAGTGGATGGAAGAATTTTGACTCCGGATATGGTGCTTGGTCCACCGAGAAAGGGAATTAAAGTCACCTATTGTACGGACACAAGACCAACGGAATCTATTCTGAAACATGCAAAGGATTCGGATCTGTTTATTTGTGAAGGAATGTATGGAGAGAAAGAAAAAGCATCCAAGGCAGTAGAGTACAAACACATGACTTTTTATGAAGCAGCAAAACTGGCCAAAGATGCCGAGGTAAAAGAAATGTGGCTGACTCATTACAGTCCTTCGCTGACAAGGCCTGAAGAATTTATGGATGATGTCCGCAAAATTTTTCCAAATGTAATTGCGGGCAAAGACAGAATGACGGTGGAATTGGATTTCCCGGAATAGAAAGAAGAGAGACTATGGAAACAGAAAAAGATGTTTTGATTTTGGCGATTGAAAGTTCTTGCGATGAAACCGCAGCAGCGGTAATAAAAAATGGCAGAGAAGTATTATCCAATGTTATTTCGTCGCAGATAGAATTGCATAAACTGTATGGTGGCGTAGTTCCGGAAATTGCGTCGAGAAAGCATATTGAAAAAGTGAATCAGGTGATAGAGGAGGCACTGGAGACCGCGGGGGTGACGTTGGATGAGATTGATGCCATTGGCGTCACATATGGACCGGGTCTTGTTGGTGCGCTTCTTGTTGGTGTCGCGGAGGCAAAGGCTATTGCATTTGCAAAAAACATACCTTTAGTAGGTGTGCATCATATTGAAGGACACATTTCCGCAAACTATATTGAAAATAAGGAATTAGAACCACCGTTTTTGTGCCTGGTAGTATCAGGCGGACATACACATCTGGTGTGTGTAAAAGATTATGGGGAATATGAAATTCTTGGAAGAACCAGAGATGACGCTGCAGGAGAAGCGTTTGATAAGGTTGCCAGAGCGATTGGGCTTGGTTATCCCGGCGGTCCTAAGATTGACAAATTGTCTAAAGAAGGAAATCCGGATGCGATTGCATTTCCAAGAGCACATATCGCAGGGGCTGAATACGATTTTAGTTTCAGTGGCGTGAAATCATCTGTTCTCAACTATATCAATGGATGTCAAATGAAAGGACAAGAATATAATCGTGCGGATATTGCGGCCTCTTTCCAGAAGGCAGTTACAGATGTCCTGGTGGACAATGCGATTCATGGTGTAAAGAAATATGGTTTAAATAAACTTGCGATTGCTGGTGGGGTTGCTTCAAACAGTACGCTTCGGGCAGCTATGAGAAAAGCCTGTGAAGAAAATAATATAGAGTTTTATTATCCGTCTCCGATCTATTGCACAGATAATGCGGCAATGATTGGTGTAGCAGCTTATTATGAATATCTGGCCGGAACAAGGCATGGATGGGACTTAAATGCAATACCTAATTTGAAATTAGGAGAGCGATAAGAAGGGGCGGTTGTCAATATGATACAAGAAGAAATGTATAAGATTCATAACGCGGCAATTGTGTTGGCGGCAGGTCAGGGAAAACGTATGAGGACCAAAGTGCAGAAACAGTTTTTGGAAGTAGAAGGAAAACCTGTTTTATATTATTCTTTAGAAACGTTTGAACAATCGCCGATTATTGATGAGGTTGTGCTCGTAGTGGGGGATGGCCTGGTAGATTATTGTCAAAAAGAGATTATTGACAAATATCATTTTCATAAAGTGAAAAAAATTGTTCTCGGAGGAAAAGAACGCTATGAGTCTGTCTTTGGGGGTCTGAGAGCATTAATGGAGAGCGCGCCGGAATATGTGTTCATTCATGATGGGGCACGTCCGTTCGTTGACTGTGATATGCTGAAAAGAGCTTATAATGAAGTGGTAAAAACAAAAGCCTGTGTGGTTGGAATGCCGTCGAAAGACACCATTAAGGTTGTAAATAAAGATGGAGTAGTGGTAGAGACACCGGATAGAAAATATTTGTGGCAGATTCAGACGCCACAGGTGTTTTCTTTTGATTTGATCAGAGAGGCATATTTTGAGTTGATGAAACAGGAAGTTATCAATGTGACAGATGATGCTATGGTATTGGAAACTGTGAAAGGTATGGCAGTAAAATTGGTGGAGGGATCTTACGAGAATATTAAAATTACAACGCCGGAAGATCTTTTTATTGCAACGGCGTTTTTAAAAAAGAGAAAAATTAAAGAAAAAGATATTGACAAATTTGATGACGAATGTTAAGATTAAGTACGTCGCAAAGAAAGCGTTGAATTGAATAGGCAGAGGTATCGAAGTGGTCATAACGAGGCGGTCTTGAAAACCGTTTGTCCGAGAGGGCGCGTGGGTTCGAATCCCACCCTCTGCGTTGAAAGCAGGAACGATGTTCCTGCTTTTTTTGCATAGGCGACGAGCCAAAGTCTTAAGCTTGTGTAAGACCTTGGCGACCGCATACAATCCCGGAATGTGCCTTTTGGCAATTCCGGTGATTCTTGAAATAGGATCTAGTGTGAAAAAGATATTCTGACTATTTGCAAATTGGAAGAAATATGTATGAAAATAAAAAAAATGAAAAAAGTGCTGGACAAAATTGGAAAGGTAGTGTATAGTATCATTTGTTCGCGACAGAGTGAACAGACTAAAATAAAATAAGCAGAGGTATCGAAGTGGTCATAACGAGGCGGTCTTGAAAACCGTTTGTCCGAGAGGGCGCGTGGGTTCGAATCCCACCCTCTGCGTTGAAAGATTTTGCAAAACAGGATCTTTTAAATCCACTTATTTGACAAAAGTTGATAAAAATTAAAAAAGTTGTTGACAAAAGAAAATGAGTGTGATAATATGAAAAAGCTTTCGATGAAAGCAACACAGAGGACCTTGATAATTGAACAATAGACAACAACCCTGAAAATTCTTTAAGAGATTTTTCAAGAACAAGCGAAGAACTGCATGAGCAGTTCAAAGCGACCTAACAAAACAGTAAA